>Ga0209489_100510_pt1 | contig 73025 bp, 49 predicted proteins | sample SiratrowhiteBW_FD_187527 | JGI IMG/M metagenome (GOLD analysis project Ga0209489, IMG submission 187527) | Root nodule microbial communities of legume samples collected from California, USA - Siratro white BW (SPAdes) (version 2) | ecosystem: Host-associated > Plants > Roots > Nodule | place... | reverse complement strand
CAAGGATCAAGAGCTAAAGAAAAGAATTGCAGCTGACAACTACATGTCTTGTGCTGTCCGTGAGTGCTATGCTTCATTCAAGAGCATTATTAAGCATTTGGTTCAAGGGGAACGGGAGACAGCGTAAGTAGTTGTACTTTTTTTTTTTTTTATCAGCAAATAGCTGTACTTTGTGAATGATGGTCTATGTAATATTCCCTACCTCGCTCCAAATTTAATTATTTATAGGCTGATCGAGAAAAGGCTGTTGGAAATAGTCAGCTTTATGACCTTGTTTATTTATATTTTCAAGTCTAAACTGAATTCTGAAAGGTTGTTTACGTATCTATTTTTTTTAAGCTGCATCACTTTAGGGACGTCTTTTTTCAAGTTCGAACTGACCTCTGAAAGGTTCTGTGTATATCTAATTTTCTTATAACTTTGTTGGTGTTGTTTATTTCAGGGTTATAGAGTGCATGTTCAGTGTAGTGGATAAACATATAGAATCCGATACACTGATGGTTGGATTGAGAATGAGTGAACTTGCTAAGCTCTATGAACAGTTTGTTCAGCTAATAAAATATTTGGTAATATTTCAGAACTATTTTATGCAATTTTTGTACATTTTGTTTCTCTGTGACAGTTTAGTATGGTTGTCAAAATCTTACCAAGTTATTTTAATTATTGCAGTTGGCAAATGATCCTGAAGATAGGAACCTAGTTGTGATTCTATTCCAGGACATGCTGGAGGTTGTGACAAGAGATATAATGTTGGAGGAGCAGGATGAAATATTCAGGTAATGTACACACAGATTGTTGTCTCTACTCATGTGTTCATTTATGAAATATGCACTTCATATTCTTACTTTTAACCTAGAGGCTAGTATTTCATGCTTCTAATTTTCACTTATCTTCACTACTAGGTATATAATATATAATAATTTATAACATAAAAAAAATTTACTAAATCAAACAAAATATTACTATGATTTAGTAACACTTTTTCAAATGTTGTATTTACTCTATGTTATTGAAAATTATTATTAAAAAAATTTATAAAAATATTACTAAATATTTTTTTAAACATTCAGTTAATAAAAAAATAACATTTTTAAAATGTTACTAAAAATTTCTAATACTATTTTCCCCATCATTAGATAATTAATAAAAATGTCACTAAATAATTTTTTTAACATTTATTTAACAAAAAGATATATTTACAAAATGTTACTAAAGTATTTTAATAGTATTTTATAATAAAAAAGTAACATCATAAAAACTTTTTTTAACAAATAGAAAACATTTTAAAATTATTATCAAAAGTATTTAATTATATTCTTTTTAATAAAAATAATATTATAAAAAATTCATTAGATGGTTCTATTAACATTTTTTTAATAAAAAAATTATTTACTTTTGTCTATTATTTTTATACGATTCTACTCGATAACAAGGAATTGCATATAACAGATGTTGATCCCACTGAAAAATATATAAAAATATAACTTAGTTTCGTCTATTTTTTTAAATGATTCTAGTAAATACCGTTTTCCCTCCCCACATTTTGATTATAGCAATATTATTTCAGTTTGGTAGATTCAACCCATGATGGTACTGGACATGAGGGGATGCTTCCCCGTGAGCCTGATCCCCATCACCAATTGTTTGCATCTGAAGGAGCTATCAAGTTTCCAATTGAACCAGTTACTGCAGCTTGGACAGAGAAGGTTTGTTACTAATTAAATTATTCTGCTAGAAGTTTAAATGGTGAAGTGAATTTTAATGACATATTTACCCTTTTTGGGGTAGGTTAAACGGCTTTACTTGCTGCTTACGACAAAAGAATGTGCGATGGATGTACCATCTAACTTAGAAGCAAGAAGGCGCCTTTGTTTCTTCTCAAATTCATTGTTTATGGACATGCCTGAGGCACCAATAGTTCGCAAGATGCTTTCATTCTCGTAAGCTATCATTTAGTCCTAAATCCTTTGCAATGCTTTATTGTTGTAATTTTTGAATCAGTTAAGTTTAATGAATATTGCAGAAATCTCCCCTCTTAATATGTAATCTTCTCGTACTCAGTTCCTCCCTGTGCATTATTGACTGGAAAGTCAAAGTTCTTGAAATTTTTAATGCACAATTAAAATAACTATTCAGTTTGGTATGTGATGACCATGATTTTAATTTCATAGAGCACTTGCATTTAGATGGTAAAGCGTATGGACTATTGTGACGTTGTCAATGAAAGACTTGATACAATCGAATGGCTAGTCCAGGTTACTCAAAGATGTTCTCAAGGATAATTTTTTTTTTGGGAGGAGTGTAAGGAACACTTCTCTTATTGGTTAAAATTATTGAAAACTAAAAAGCAGGAGATAGAGTCATTAAATAAGTTGTGGTACCCAGTGAATTTGAGGTTCTCAATATATTTTAACCAATGAAAAAGAATATGTTCTAAAGTGTGTGTTCTCTCAGCATTTCTCTTTCTAGTAGAATTAACAAGGAAGAAAAAACATCTTTGTGTAAGAAACAAATTAGAGTAAATTTTTTATTCTAATTATAAGAACCATGGTGTCTCTTTCAAATGAATTAATTAACTATCTTTTATATCCTTAAATTATTACACAGGCTACTAAATGAAATATCCACTTATCTCCGAACAAAGTGGATGGATTTATTTAGGCTGTTAACAACATTAATCATATCGATTGGTGGACAAAATATTCCTTGAATTACGTGTAGTATCATTAAATGTAATCGTCATTTAATCTCTTTAATTCTATGGTTGAATGGAATTTAAGTTTATGATAATATTAATTAAAGTGAACTAATTTAACTATTTCTATTCATCTTGTGAATTATATATTTGTTTCTTATATATAGGACATGTGGTAGTATTTTCTTAGTGTTTGACTAAAGACTGCAGGATTTATCTTGTAGTATATCTTCTTGAATTACACCCCATATAAAATATTAGTATATTGATCATGCACTAAACATGATTTAAAATGGTTTAATTCCTCAGTTTTGGTGCATTTATATCTTTATCGTTAATTTTTGGTTATAGGGTTTTGACACCATACTATACAGAAGAAGTTCTATTCTCCTTACAAGATTTAGATTCACCTAATGAAGATGGTGTTTCAGTACTGTTCTACCTGCAAAAGATTTTTCCTGGTTTGCCAATACTCCCAAATCTCTGCCATTGCATAAACATAAAAAATTCTGAGTATATCCAATGTATTTTTCGTTACCGTTTTGGTTGTCAATGCACAGATGAGTGGAACAATTTTCTTGAGCGTGTGAAGTCTACTGAGGAGGATATTAAAGGGAGTGAATCTGAGGAGTTAATGGAAGAAGTTCGGCTTTGGGCATCATATAGAGGGCAAACATTGACCAGAACTGGTTCTCTCTCTTTCATCCCTCCCCTGTGCATGTACTCATGATTTCAAGTGCATACTGTTCAATAATTTTCATTCGTCATGAATACATAATTCTCTCTTCATGAATTATTAAATAGGATCAAAGTTGCAAAATCAGGACACCAAAATAATGAAACAATAAACCTCTTGAAGTCATTTTTCTTCAAGTTGCCTTTGAGTCTTCTTGAATGCTTTTACAATTCGCCTTGGAATGGTCTTCCTTCTGTAACTTTCAATTCTAAGATAAGATCTTCCTACTCGGGTCCTTTCTGTCTTTCCAAAAGACATTATTTATAGAAAGTGAAGAGAGGGGGACCTACCCTTTCATGTACACCATGGTTAATTCATGTCTCTTCATCGAGAGCTATTTTAGTCAAACCAATGTGTTGAATAAATTAATGGAAGAACAACACTCAGGAGATAAAAATCTCTTACTCTAGCATATTTTCTTTTTTACTTATGTGCAGTTACGTTTTGGCTTCCATTTGGAATGTAATATATCATTGCAATTGACTTTATGTAAAATTCTAATTAATGCAGTAAGAGGTATGATGTACCATAGAAAAGCTCTGGAATTGCAGGCTTTTCTTGATATGGCCAAAGATGAAGGTAATGCTCCTTCTTTTGCGAATGATCGAGTGAAATTTCTTTATTTATATGTACTGTGGTTGCCGCTCAGTTCATTAGTTACTCGAATTAGCCTCATTGTCTTTTTCTTTTGGTTTGTGTGGCTGAAAAGTTACCGTTGGGCAGATTTAAGGGAAGGTTATAAAGGCATAGAAATCTCAGGTGACAATTCAACATTGTGGTCGCAATGTGAAGCAGTAGCTGATATGAAATTCACATATGTGGTATCATGTCAACAATATGGCATTCACAAGCGGTCTGCTTCTCCCCTTGCACAGGACATATTAAGGCTTATGACAAGGTAAGAAATGGAGCTTCAGTAATTTTAATTTTGCTTTTTAGTTAAAAGTAGATGACCTGCACAAAAGTTCTGAGGTATATAAGAGAACAAAAAAGCTTATACAGAAGTTAGTTTTGGGAGCTTTTTCCCTTTTCTATGGATCCATTTCCCCAAGAACCATCCCCACGAACATACCACCCAAGAACTTTTAACTTTGTAGTTGCTTAAAACCTAAATATTCAGAAAACTACTGAAATATTAACTTCAATTCTAACTATAAATTAATTTTCAATATTTAAAACCGGTGTAAGAATCAGTGCACTGCATGGGCTAAAGGTCCTTTTGGTAGAGTTGAGAAATATAAAGTAAAATCGAAAGGTGTTTGGTTGATATGTTTACATTTGGCAGATATCCGTCTCTTCGAGTTGCCTATATTGATGAGGTAGAGGAACCTGTCAAAGACAGTAAGAAAAAGATCAACAAGGTTTACTACTCGTGCTTGGTGAAGGCTATGCCAAAATCAAGTAGTGCTTCAGAGCCTGAGCAGAATCTGGACCAGGTATTTGGATTCCTACTAGTAATGTTTTCGCTTTGATTGGAAAAGTTTTATTAGAAGACGGTTGGAAATTTCAACTTGATGGACAACAGGAATTCCCCTAGAATGAGGAAATATACGTAAAGTAAATGTAAAATCTAGGGTTGTAGCAAGGTTGCGCAATTCCTCTGCATGTCAAAACACAAATCTTGGGTTTGAGCAAATTACGAAAGAGAAGATAATCTTTTGATCCCTTAACATTTGTTGGTTGCAGAAGGAAAAAGATGTGCTGAAATTGGAGTCGCTAATATCAGAGATTGTGTTCCTTGCACGCATAACTCTATATACATGAATATAACAATATATGTGCAGATGACCTATAACAATCTCACTCCAAACTTCTTAAACCAATCACCTCAAGTTGGACATTGATATTTATCCTGTCCAATCTATTGTGAAATAAGTTAATGTTGGAAAGCCGCCTTATTTGAGGTTGCTCCTGGTTCGTTGCCGTTGAGTTTGAGCCAAACCCAAACTCTAGGAGTTTCGACTAGAATGAGAGATACAGAAGATAATTTCCTTGTTTCCCCCTATTCAAATTAGAAATGCATCTTCTGTTTAACGATTGACAATTGATGACATTATGCTTTGTTGTCTCATGAATGTCAGGTTGGTGGAAATGTGCTTGTGTCAGTTGTGTGGCTTGACTAGTGCTGGATCATGTGCCTAGTGTCCCTTTTCTCGAACTAACTCTGATTCCTGACTTTTTCTGATCAGTCTCTCACTCCTAGCCACCTTATTCTTATGATTCAACAACTCTGTCACAATAGCTACCTACATTCCTTTCCATATTATATTAATACTTTGTCGTCGAGTCAACAAACAAAAACTCAGGAAATGAGCTTTGATAGATTTGTGCCTATTGTTAAGACTTTAGTCGGCAAGTGTACCGAGTCACAAGTAATATAGATTTATAAAGCAAGGATGTCGATCCCACAGAGAACAGTTTTGTTTTAGAATTTAGCGCACTACTCACTAAGTAAATAAAAGTTTCAAGATGATTTGATAATAATTTGAGTCAAGAAACGTAAAAGAACAATTAAAAGTAAGTAACAATTATAAAATGGAGTTTGCAAGATCTAGAAGGACTTTGGGATTGAACTTCATCTATCTCCCTCATTCATATTTTGGATTTGATAATAAAATATAATATTCGTAACTACTCACAATTGATGCACATATAAAAATCATTCACACCGATTTCTCTTATATGAAATTCATAAGGAAATTTCCTAAACACTGATCCCTTAGCTATTTAGTAAATTACCCAGCATTAAGAACGAATGTTATACACAATCAATATATCGAAACCTATCCCTAATATTCCAATATATTGAGTATTTTCATCTAGGTCGGAAACTCAAAAGTACTTTCCAGTTAAGTTTAAGAATCAAATTCAAGACTCTATTGATAAGATAAAATCTAGCATTAAGCACAAGATGAAAATACCAATGGAGTAGAAACTGAATATTATATCTAAAATCACCAAAATACAAATGAGTTCAAGAGATTACATTCAATCCCAAAGATGCGGAATTAGCTACCATAGTAGCCATTACAACCCAATGAAAGGAAGATTGCAAGAGGAGAAGAAAATCTTTATCCGTCCTCTAGGTCTTGATTCTGTCCTTTAGGTCTTGATCTCTTCCAAAACCCTAAAAATCTCCTTTTAAACTTGGTTTTGGGCCTAGGTTAAGTGGCTTTTCTTTTGGGTCTTTCTCTATTTTATACTTTTCATTTCTTTTCTTTATAAATCTTCCAATCTATCATTTTCTTTATTATTTTATACCTGAAATTTCACAATAATTGAGATTAAATTATTTTCTTTAGCTCAGGACTTAAAACATAAATTTAAATCAAAAAACTCTAAAATTGGGAGTAATTACTATTTTAAATAACACTTAAACCCACAAGTACTCAATATTTCTCATGTATAAAAACAATCCAAATTGGTACTTATCACCTATCAATAACATTCCCAACCCACCTTTCACATTGGTCCCAAACGTTCTAAGCTACCTTACACATGACGAACAAATGTTGGCCAGTCTCTACACATTCTAGACACAATGGACATGACAAATTCGTTAACTGCATACCTCTTTTAGCTAAGTTAGATCTGGTTGGTAATCTTTCCACAACCTCCATGAACATACTGCCGCCATTGGTGCAAAAAAACCTCTAAAGTCTGCATTTGATCCTCCATATTTAACACACTATATCCAAATTTGACTTGTACATCACTTACCCACACCAACTTGTCCTGACCATCAACACACCAACGTAGTTTTGATATCATAGCCAACATTGTTTCTTCTTCCTTCTCTTCCCACACAAACCTTTCCCTTCGCCAGCCTAACTTCCACATTAGGCACCCTTCCCTCGTCATTTGCTCCCATTGAGCAAGGTTTCCCACCTTACTGTCTAAACACTGAGATACCGAAAACAACCTTGGAAATTTTTCTTTCAACACCCGACCTTTCGCCCATTTGTCTTCCCATAAATTAATACTCCGCCCATCCCCTAAAGACCACTGACATCTATGTTCAAACCAATTACCTAATTCTTCCTTATCAAAGATCCTACACAAATCCTGCCACCATGCATATTGTCTCCTGTGGATTAGGATAGCATCCATTTTCCTCCAATTACCGTACCTAGCATGAAGGACTTTACTCCACAATCCCTCCACCGACAACCTGTACTTCCAATTACACTTAGCTAACGAAGCATCATTAAAGCACTCGATATCCTTAATTGTTAGGCCACTTGCTTCAGCTGGACTACACACCTTATTCCATTTTACCCAAGCAATCTTCCTTTCTTCTGAATCCCAACCCCAGAGAAACTTTGTTTGGATTTTCCTAATTTGGTTACAAATTGCCTTTGGTGCCTAAAAGAACGAGACATAAACCAATGGCAAAACAGTAATTACAGACTTAATTAAACAAATCCTTCCCGCCATTGAAAGCATTCTACCTTTCCATGTAGAGAGCCTGGACTTAATTTTGTTAATTATTGGGTTCCAGAACACAATTCTCCTTGGATTATCACCAATCATTATTCCCAGATACTTAAATGGTAGTGTTATCTGGTTGCAATTCAAGCATTTAGAGTAGATAATCATATCTAAGTTAGATATACCAACAACCCCTAATGCACTCTTATGGAAATTGACCCTAAGTCCTAATACCAACTCAAAACACTTTAGGATTGCTTTAACAGATAACACATTATGGTACGAAGGATTACAGAAGAAGAGCGTGTCATCTGCAAACTGTAACAAGTCAACGTTCACTCTCTCAAATCCCACTTCCACACCACTAAACACACTAGCCCTTTTAGCTTCCCTCAATAGCCTTGATAAGCCCTCCGCAACTATAATGAACAAAAAGGGTGCTAACGGATCCCCTTGCCTAAGACCCCTCTTAGGTCTAAATTCCTCCGTAGGGCTTCCATTGACTAGTACCTATATAGTAGTCGATTCCAAACACGCTCTTATCCACCGAATCCATTTGCTATTAAAGCCTAATATACCCATCATATATAGAAACCTCCAGTCCACTGAGTCATAGGTTTTTTCAAAATCCACTTTCACGAAAACTCCACTCATATTTTCCTACTTTAGGTAGTCAACTGTCTCGTTTGCCACCAGAATACTATCTAGCAAACCTCTGCCACCAGAAGCCTATTCGCCAAAATCTTAGACAAAATTTTATACATACACCCCACTAACGAATTAGGCCTAAACTCATCCAAATTAGAAGGGTTATCCTTCTTAGGTACCAGAGCAATGAAGGATACGTTACAACCTCTCAAGATATAACCTGTGTCTTGGAACCTCAAAATAACCCTAACGATATCCTGACCAATAACATCCCAGTTACTCTTAATGAAAAAGAAGTTATATCCATCTGGGTCGAGGCTCTTCGAACTTTCACACTAACCCACCGCTTCCACACGAATTGTTTGTGTTTAGGAGAATTGTCTGGGCATATATTATGTGCTTTTAACTATTCGAAATAATCTTTGGTATCTCTTACACTGTGTTTGGTTGAACCAATTTGTATGGGTCCACGGTATAAGAGGATGAATTATTATGGATGAAGTCTGTTTGGTTACATTAATATTAATTTGGGAGGATGGATTGGAGAGGATTTGCAGGATCATCTCTCATGTGAAGAGATTTGAAGGGATGAAATCGGAAATTATGAAACAACCCTTGTAAGTGAGTTGAAAATTACAAAACACCCTTATAAGTGGGCGATGACTTTCGAAATTACAAAAATACCGCTGAAATAATTCTAAACAATACAAATTCATTATATTTAATTTTTTACCATCTTATTCCACAAGAGTCAATTAATAATTTTACAAATATATCAATTAAAAAAAATAAAAAAGAAATCTATAATATCTATCAAATCATTCTCAAACTTTCACAAACATTCTCTTCAAATCTCTTCAAATCTCTTCAAATCTTACCATCTATCGATTAATCCAAACAATCTCCCATCCACGCACAATATACTCAAATTCCTTCAAATCCACTTTCCCAACCAAACTAAGTCTTAGAGTTCCGAACAAGTATTAATTTTTAGATTAAGTTATTTATAAGCATTTTTAGGATACGAAAATAGAAAAGATAAAATAAATAAAATCAGTTTATGCACTTAAGTTTTATAAAAGCTCTCGTAATCTTGTCGAAAGCTGAGGTGCGCAAGTTGATTTTAACTTCAATTAATTTTAGTGTCTTATTTATTTATTCAAATTCTCATAAAAAACTTTATGGCGGCCCTCTTTTTGTTTCTACCATACACAAACACTGGAATAAAATTGAATACGTCTCTTACATAATAGACAGTTATAGTTTTATTTAACTTTAAGAAAGAAATGGTGGAACCATTCTGTGTAACTAAATGCAGTTTCTAACCTTAGCTGTTTTACTAAACTATCATTCACTTTGTTAATAATATACTCTGTTTGATTGTTTCAATCAGATTATATATAAAATAAAGCTTCCTGGACCAGCAATTTTGGGTGAGGGTAAGCCTGAAAATCAGAATCATGCCATAATTTTCACACGTGGAGAGGGATTGCAAACAATAGATATGAACCAGGTATGATGATCATATTTTTCATCATTGTAAGGTCTCTTAAGGCCATTTGATTAAGTTGCATCTTTTATAGGATAACTACATGGAAGAAGCTTTGAAAATGAGAAATTTGTTGCAAGAGTTTCTTAAAAAGCATGATGGTGTTCGGTTTCCTAGTATCCTTGGACTTAGGGAGCATATATTTACTGGAAGGTAAATCTGTATTTGTGTTTTTGCAACTAGACGTGATTTTTTGTGTTTCTAACTAGTGTCTGACTCTGGCTCTAGTGTTTCTTCCCTCGCAAGGTTAATGTCAAATCAGGAGACAAGTTTCGTGACAATTGGTCAGAGAGTGTTGGCTAATCCTTTGAAGTAAGTTGTTCTGTTGTACTGGTTTTTTTTTTTTTTTTTTTTTTTTTTTTTTTTCTTTTATTTGGGTTCAGGATAATATAGACAGAATTTTGGAATAAATGCACGTCCAGTTTTTCATGAGAGAATATCTAACTGCATAGAAAGAGAGAGAGTTCTTAAAAGTAAATGGAAAAGGAACATTAAATGTTTGAAATTGGTAGATAGATTTTATTAGATACTTGTTATTTGTTCTTTGTCAATAGGGTGGAGAGTAACAAATCACTCTCATTTTGGTTTAAGGCATTGCTCTTGACTGCCTTTGGTCTACTGATTAATACATTGGATATCTGCAGGAAGTTAAGTATTACTCTCTCGAGAGTACTTAAAAATAAATAGAAATGTCTAAACTCTTTTTTCTCTCTACTTATGCAGGGTTCGTTTCCATTATGGTCACCCTGATGTCTTTGATAGACTTTTTCACCTCGCAAGAGGGGGTGTGAGTAAAGCCTCCAAGGTTATCAATCTAAGTGAAGATATTTTTGCTGGTACTGGGTCTTCCAATTGCTAATTTTTAATTTTTGTTTGATTGAATCTTTGTTGGATTTTTTCTGTTATTTTTAGGCTTCAACTGTTTACTTTTGTTTGATTGAATGTTTCTTTATCATTATTTTTTTGTTATTATTAGGTTTCAACTCTACACTACGTGAAGGATATGTTACTCACCATGAGTATATACAAGTAGGGAAGGGAAGAGATGTGGGTCTCAATCAGATTTCTATGTTTGAAGCAAAAATAGCTAATGGCAATGGGGAGCAAACACTGAGTCGAGATGTATACCGACTTGGGCACCGTTTCGACTTCTTCAGAATGTTGTCTTGTTATTTCACCACAGTTGGATTTTATTTCAACACTCTTGTAAGTTATCACCAAAGTTAACTTTTACTTTTATATCACGTAATAATAATGATAATGATAATTATTATTATTATTATTGTTGGATATTTTATTAAAGATATCGTCAAATTATAATATATAGCGGTACATATCTTATATTTTATAAGGATGAGTTAAATTTAAAGTTTAATTTTAAAAAAAATATAGACATATTTTAACAGTTTGTTGGATCTATTATGTTACTTGTTACGAAGTCATTCATGAATATCCTGTGCTTCAATCGAGATGTGTAGAAGCAAGAGGAGGTGATAGAGATCCTAAATTGGTTTTGTGAAATTGAGTTAGATTTAAAGATTATTTTTCAAGAATTATTATTATAACTTAGAAGATACTTATTGGAATCCAAAGGGATTGAAAAATCGCAGTTGTGGGGTTGAACTGCTTACCCAACTGCTGCCCCCTAATTTGGGCTGGGAGAGGAGGGGTACTTTATGATAAAATGAGCTAAATGGTCAAATTTTTGAAGTTTGTATACCATGGGATTCTGAAATTTTCCCCTTCACTTCAATTTTATGCAGATAACAGTTCTCACTGTATATATATTCCTCTACGGTCGCCTTTATCTTGTTCTCAGTGGGCTCGAAGAAGGTCTGAGCACTCAAAAACCCATTCTAGAGAATAAGCCTCTGCATGTAGCTCTTGCTTCTCAGTCATTTATTCAGATTGGGGTTTTGATGGCCCTGCCCATGTTGATGGAAATTGTTTTGGAGAGGGGCTTGCGAACTGCTCTCAGTGAATTCATATTAATGCAACTGCAGCTGGCCCCAGTATTCTTTACATTTTCACTTGGGACAAAAGCTCATTATTTTGGAAGAACATTGCTGCATGGAGGTGCTAAATATAGACCAACTGGTCGAGGATTTGTGGTTTTCCATGCTAAATTTGCTGACAACTACAGACTTTACTCTCGTAGCCACTTTGTCAAGGGTATTGAGCTCATGATACTGCTGGTTGTGTGTCAAATTTTTGGTCATTCTTACAGAAGTACTGCTTCATATATCTTTATGACTGCAGCAATGTGGTTTATGGTGGGTAGCTGGCTGTTTGCTCCTTTCTTGTTCAACCCCTCTGGGTTTGAATGGCAAAAAATTGTTGATGATTGGACTGATTGGAATAAATGGATTAGTAATCGAATGGGTATAGGTGTTCTACCTGAAAAAAGTTGGGAATCCTGGTGGGAAGAGGAGCAAGAGCATCTCCAATATTCAGGAATGTGGGGAATTATAGTGGAGATACTGTTATCATTGCGATTTTTTATGAACCATTATGGTCTGGTATATCACTTGAATATTACGAAAAACGGTCAAAATGGTTTTCTGGTAATTCTTAACCTAAGCTGTAATCTTTTCCTGCATTTTCATCTCACTAATTATAATTTGGTAAAATTAATGGAATGATCGATTCCCTTTCCTTGGCTTACAGGTCTATGGCATTTCGTGGGGTGTGATATTTGCAATATTGTTTGTAATGAAGGTTAGTTACAAGCTATTAGAATATCTTTTATGAGCATGTTTAATTGTATTTCTATGCTTCCTCAGTATTCACATTGAGTGTCTAGCGGAAGACTTTGCTCATTGAATTATTGGCAAACAATATTGAACTAACGCACTAATGATCTTGTTCTTTTTCTTGCCTGAAAAAGAGTGCAATGTCTATGGTCTGACACGTTTTGGTATTCGGTTTTTCTTGTTGTCTCAGATGATATCTGTTTCGAGGGGTAAATTCAATTCAAAGTCTCAACTTGGCTTCCGACTAATCAAGGGAATGATATTCCTCACTTCTGTCTTAATTCTAGTCATTTTGATTGCCGTTCTGCGTATGACAGTGCAGGACATTTTTATTTGCATTCTTGCTTTCGCACCAACTGGTTGGGGAATGCTGCAGGTGAATTATCTATCCACTGCTAACCTACTAAATGAAAATTCCTATGAAACTACCAGCTCTACCAAGAGGGGTTAAGACCCTCACATTCTGGACCACATCATCTACATTTGGAAAATTTCTGAACGTGGGCCACAGACTGAATTTTTTTTACATGAATTCGTGTTGACTTCTGATTCTGAAAGTGATAGATGAAGAACTAAGGAAATGTTTGCGTATATAATTTGTTTTAGTATAGTGTGCTTCTGTTGCAGTATCTTTGTTGCCTTCAAGTAGTTTGTGGTTTTGATTTTTCTGTGGCTGTTATTTTAACTTTTCAGATTGCTCAAGCGTTAAAACCTTTTGTACGCCGGACTGGACTTTGGGGATCAGTGAAAACTATTGCTCGACGTTATGAGATTGTGCTGGGTTTCCTTTTGTTCACTCCTGTTGCTTTTCTGGCTTGGTTTCCTTTTATTTCAGAATTTCAAACCCGTATGCTGTTCAACCAAGCATTCAGCAGAGGCTTGCAAATTTCTCGTATTCTTGGTGGGCAAAGGAAGGAGCACTCTTCTCTCAAAAAGGAATAGTTGTCCAACTATGATGGCTTAGTATTAAACTTATCCAGTCTTTTTCACCTACAAAAACGAAAACATCAATCGAGAGTGGTGTAATTGGTTTACTATTATAATATTGAACGGTTAAGAGGAGATATGTATTATTAATTTCGACTAAATGATTATGGAAATGGGATATGTATGTTGGGGTGGTAGTAATGGTTAATCCCGTTGTCTTTTAATTCTTCCTGAACCGTTGAAAGTGTCAACATGAGAAACCGAAGAACAAGAAATGGCAAATCGTAATCTCCGTTATCGACAAGAGTTATTTCGTTCTACTGCTTCGATAATGTGGTCACCCCTTAAGTCATTCTTTTGTCCCTTACTAACTAAATTAAGACTAGCAGATTATTCTTTATTTGGATCCAAGATAAACTAAATGCATTCTTGTTGAGGTTAAACCACTTTTCAGCAAAGAATCAGCCATGTTTTTCATGGAGAATGAAATAAGGGATGATGAGTAATTGTTCAGTGCTTAAAAAGTTAAAATCATAATATAAATATGAAACCAACACAGGCAACATGCTATATGGTATATTGTAAAACTATATGTTGCTGGTCCACGTACGCCTTGAAACAATACAGTCAACATTTTATCATTGAGATTTATTAAAATTACAAAATCGTAAATAAAACTTGATAATGTATTTTAATCAGTAAATTATGTTAAATAAATTGGTAAGAGAATGCGTGATTGGTACTCTCAGATTAATTAAGCATTCATTTATAGTATATTAAAAGAAGAGTTGAAACAATTTCCATTATTTCTAGTACAAAAAAAATCTGTAGCACATATAACGATGCTCAATTTCAAGATTCATGCATATAACCCTTTTCTTTTAACCCTTAAGTAACATATGTATATAAACAAAAATACCATTTTCTCATTACAACCAATATTTCTCCATATTAAAAGAATGGTTATTTTATCCAACTACAAAAAGATACATATATTTTAAAAAGTAAGTTACACTAAATTTTCTTTTTGAGCACAAATGCTTTGACAACCATAAATGTTTACATTCATGTTACGTCTAAATAAATTATTATTTTATTATAATATAATATTTTATTCTAACAAGTACTTGTGGAGTGGATGTGATTTTAATAGTGATGTAAAATGGGTATTTCCTTTTCTCTTTTAACTTTTAACAGAACTTTTCTTATAGAATTGTTTATAATATTGTAAGGACCTTAATGTAATAAACAAAAGTGTCAGTGTAATTTAAACCATTTCAAAAAAAACAAAGTATGTTTACATGTTTTTCATGTAAGCTACGATCATCACATTATTGCAGCTGAAATAAGTTTCTAGTCAAGATGACTTAGAAAAGCTAATGCCAGAACCGAAACATACTAAAATATCTAAGTAAAAAGAACAAGAATAATTATAGAAAGAAAGATTACAGCTTTGCATGTTTTATAATGATTATTTCCTATATGGTGTGTATTCGAAATACTTTGTTAACACAAGGATTTTCCCTCTTTCGTGAAGACTAAGAATTTTGTGCAGTGGATAGTAGAAGACAATTGTTGGGAGACGACTGAGGTGTACTTTCTTGGTCTATCATTCTTCTTGTGAGACTGATGTTTCCAATTGGAAAGTAGACAGACAGTGTGTGGAAAGATAAAAGCAGTTTGGTGGGACCGGAAAAAGGTAGCAGTTGAATTGGAGTGCTTAAGTTATTTATAATATTATGAAAGACTATGATGTTGGGATTCCAGGGCAACAAAAAGGCCTGCATTGGTAAAAGGAAAGACAATGTCTACCCTTCTTGAATTGAAACATTCAAATGTCAGACGTCACATGTTTCCAACTCCCAAAACACTTCTCATTCTCTCATTTGTCGCCTTTCACTTGTCAGCTGGACTCATGTGTTGCCAAATGTTTTTCTTTCTTACTTTCTTTTTTATAAATCAACTTGTTTAAATGCACATATATATATATATATATATATATATATATATATATATATATATATATATATGTTTCATATTCATGGCCTTTCACCAATCAACAACTCTATCATTCTCCTTTATTTGTTCATATTCATTCATTTGTCTATTCTTTTGAACTTTGTATCAATAGCCGGTTCTAATATGACAAGAGCAGGTGGTGTTAGCTCATTCTTCTGTTGGTAATTGCTTGTTGAAAAAGTCTGATTCTTAAGCTGCTTAAAACCAAAATCAGCCGAGGCAAATAACAAAAAAAGAGAGAAGAACTCAGGTAACCTGTTATTGCTTTTCAATCGCGATCTTTTATAAACGGATATGGCAAAATGTTTGATGGTTGTTCTGATTATTCTCTTTCAGTTCCTTCTGGTTTTCTAGCTGATAATTATGCTTCACTTTGATAGGGGCGGAGAGGGCACACACAAATGGCTTCAACTTTGGAGGAGCTTCTTGCAGAGGAGGGGTTCAAAGGAATCAGAAGAGTGCCAAGGTATAGATCCTCCTTCCACTATGGTTCTTCAAGTGAACCTCTTTACTCTCTGGAAGGTAGAGTTTGTGTATCAAGTGAAAGAATTCGACCGCAGAGACAAAAGTCTGATGCCTCACGATATCAGATTACAAGTGGAAAGTTGAAAACCGACACTCATACTGCAAAGAACCGGAGATCAAGGGATAATGTTATTTCGAGAGACGAAGTGGATGAACGGTTGAAGATTGAAGCCGAGAAGAACTCTTCTATCTGTACTAATTCAGGTGAAGAAGTTCATACCAAATCGTCAGAATACATGCCAAGGGATGAAATTACTGAGTTGATTGAACAAGAAGCTAGCAGAGTTGAAGATACTTATTCAAACGAAGTGTCTGCAAAAGGAGGCAAAGAAAAGAATCTCTATGAACTTGTGGAAGACAAAATACGGGGGAAAAAGCCTGTCAAGGATGCAAAGGTTCAAAGCAGAAGTTCTACTATACATATGCGTAGACTCTCGAGCGAAACTGGAAACAAAGTAAGTCCCCGGAAGGAGTTGAACACTAGATCTAACAGCAAGAACTTTGAATACATTAGCAGGAATAAAAATAGCAATCTTGCCGTGCAAGTAGCTTCTACTCTTGCTCTTGATGAAGTAGCAATCCAAGCCGTAGTTTCCATTCTAAATGGATATATAAACCGTTTTCCAAAAGATGAGGATTTTCGGTCTAAATTGCATCAGAGATGTTTCTCCTTCTTGAATTTTCTTGAACTGAAAGAACACAAAATTACTCAGACGAAAGTCATAAGAAGTCTTGAGCAAGCAATTGAGGCCATTGAACAATCCGTGGAGGAACCTGTATCTGCCATGTATCTGAAAAGAACAACGATGCAGCTTAGTATTATTACAGGTTTGAGTTTAAATGATTTGAAATACGAGTGTACGTGTGGGATCCCGAATTATAATTTGTCAGCCTGTGCTCATCTTTACCTCAGTGTGGTATACATGATGCAGAAGAAAAATAAGGTGTCAGCAAAGCATCTCTTGCAAGTGTTTTGTGATTCACCTTTTCAGGCACGGACTATATTGTTGCCTGAACTGTGGGAGCATCTATTTTCTCCACAATTTTCTCATTTGAAAGCTTGGTACAAGAAGGAAGGAGAAGTTCTAGTAGACACACCAAACAAAACAAGAAGGCTAAAACTTCTTCAAGAAGTGTATAATGAGCATTTGGATTCCGGAACTCATATATTTGCTGTATATTACAAAGATTGGCTCACTGAAGGAGTGGAATCTCCCACAGTTCCTTCAATTGGTATTCCATCAGTTTCTGTCACAGGAAGTCAAGAGGGAAGTTCGGTTGGTCATTCTTTTGAGTCTGCTAGCTCCATTGACCCATTCTCACCACAGCCAATGGTCAGCAAGAAACTGTATGATTCTATGTTTGGTAGCTTTCGTAGACCTGGAGTTTACCAAGTCAAAGATGTTAAGGATGATGGTAACCTAGACAACTGCGTGAAAGGCTCTTATGGTTCCACATTTGTTAAACAGACCTTAACATATGAGTCTGAAACTGTTAAATTTACAGATCAAGATATTGAGGGTTTCTCTCAAGGTGTAGCTATTGATACAATCGAGCCGGTAGGATATTCTGTTTTCCGTATATAGGTTGAGGAGTGAATCACTGTATAATTTACAAAATTTGCTTTATGCTTTGACTGCCATTAACATATGTGTTTCTATTCTTGCTTTACATCTCACTTATGTTTCTATTATCAATGACATGTGACAGCACAAAGGAAATTCAATGGCAGATACAGAAGTATGGCAGAAAAGGAATGTCAGTGATGACATTAATAACTCTTTCTCTGTGCAAACTAATTTAAACAATCACATTGTTGATGCCTTACCATATGAAAAAGCAAATGAACTTGATCTTAAAAAGGTGAAACATTTGTTTTAGAAATGTGAAGCATATTCTTTCAGTCTTACTACTGTTTCATTGTCTATGTAGTGTTTTGAACTTTATACTTCTTATCTCCTTCTCTAATTTATAATCTTTCACGTGCAGCCAAATAAGACAAGTTATGCTCTTCAAGGTGAGAAAATCACATGTTTGATTGATGTACCTTCCTTCAGATAGCGTATTCTATTAAATATTGGATTGTACATGAAAATATGGTGCAGGATCAGATTTTCCAAGCATTCCACAAGAATTTATTTGTTCTCTTACTGGAAATATCTTTGAGGAACCAGTCACCCTAGAGACAGGTCAAACCTTTGAAAGAAAGGCCATCAAAGCATGGTTTGACAAGGGAAACAGAACGTGCCCGGTAACAGGAATTGCTTTGGAATGCATGGCCATGCCATTTACCAACCTTATTTTGAAGCGTTTGATTGATAATTGGAGGTCAAAACGTTTTGATTACCTTCTTGATCTTGGTTCCCAAAGAGTGGAGAAGTCAGAGGAGCTTAGGTTGAAAAAAGGGGATGAGGCTGCTGTTTTCAAGTTAGAGAGCCTTTTCTCCTCTTTGAAAGAAGAGGATAAATCAACTTATGTTAAGCATCTCATCTCTTTAGGAGTTCTTCCATTTCTTTTTAGGAGGTTTGAACTGGGAAATGTGAAAGAAAAATCACAAGTGGTGTCACTCTTGCTAAATTGTATTCAAGTAGACTCTGGTTCCATATATACGATAGCAAGGAGTGTTAACAGAAAATGTCTTTTTGAGCTTCTTAGCAGCAAAGAGGCTCTCCCAACAACAAATGCAATACTATTCCTTACTGAACTTTTATCAATGAAGAGGTGAGCCTTATCAATTTTGTATATTCAATTTCATATGATTGATTTATAGCCTAGTGCAACATACAGATCAAATTTATTTTAAGTATCATCCTTTCTTCTTCAGCTTTTAAATATTTTCTTACACATCCCCTTTGTCCAAAATTATTTTTGATGTAATTGTCGCGTTGAGTGTTAAAAATTATGGACTTGTTTATTTTGAGGAGTGGTTATAACCCCATATGAAAAAAAAAAATGAATACGTTAAGGTATTTAAATTGTTGAATGAAGATATAAAATTGGATTCGTAACACCTAACATCACTGTCTTGAGAAGCCACTGAGTACAAACTTAGAACAACATTGTGTTAAAGGAGCAATATGGTTATGCTAGAAGTGGTTTAAAAGACTGAAGACAGCTAGGATTAATAATTTAAACCACTTGAATCACATCGTGCTTTAAATAGTTAACGAACAGATTCTACCATGGCTTTTATAACTATACGATCATTTTGGCTGGTTATTTATTAGCATATTCCAGATGTTATAAATTTCCAGAAAAAATTGTTAAGGGCACTAATATCTACGACCCTTGAAATATTAATTACTCCATTACTTTTTTGTAGGAGAAAGGATGTTACTTCATTCATAAGTGGCATGGCGGGTGAAAAAGTATTTAATGTAATGCATATTCTGCTCACGTATCTCAAGAATTCTTCTCCATTTGAAAAGCCCCTAATTGCTGTCCTTTTGTTACACTTTGATCTGCTGGTATGCTCAAGTAACGTTGAAAAAGTTTCCCCAGTTTTATTTGTATAATCCTTTCATGTCGATTTTCTAGTATCATCATTAGAAATTATCTCAACCGGTTTAACATGAAAGGTGAATGAGGTAATCTAATAGACCTAATAAATGGCTCCTCTAAATTGACAGGTGAAATTTAGAAGGTAAAGTGAAGAGTTATAACAAATAGGAAAACAAGATTACTATATATCGAAGAGATTACAAAAAGCATGCTTATATAGAACGAAAAACATAAAACAGAAAAGAAACAGAAAACGGTGCTTAGGGAAACTAGCCACCGCTTAGCGGATTGGTAAAAAACTTTTGCTTTTGCAGATTCTGATTTTTCTGACATCATTATCAACCTTTGTTTCTCAGTGGAAATAGAGTAAGATATGCTGTACAATTGGCGTAAACATGGAATTGTCTGTACAATATTTAAAGACCAAATGCCTTCGAAGTTCCCTCCAAGATTTAGCCCTCTTCTGAACTCTTCTGTACATAAATTTTTCTTAAATTAAGTGACAAATGAAATTCAGTTTCTGCCTTGAACCCTTATAGACTAGAGCAAGTTTATTCTGCAGGTTGAGCCGCAAAAGTTTAGCGCATACAGAGAGGTGGCTGTGAATGTCATTGCAGAGGCACTTGATCGCAGCTTAAACGATGAGAAGGCCCGAGAAAAGTGTTGCAGAGCACTTTTAATCATGTGTGGCCATTTCTCTTCTACTGGAAAGATACCAACCAAGACCAGCATCTTAAAACAAGCAGGTTATAATCATGATAGCGTAGAAGTGAAGCTTCTTGGCCATCAAGAAGAGGGTCAACACTCAGAAGTAACCATTTCATTGGTAAGACAAGACATTGTTTATTCTTGTGTATACCGTATTCATCTCTTAAAGTAAAGTAGTTATTTTCCATTATAGAACAAACAACAGGTCCTTTAACGTATGAACAACACAATTAGTAAGCCTTGTCATTTTCCGAAAAGATTGTATTGAAACTCAAGAATATAGACGTCTTGACATTGAAAAATAAAATGAAAATGTAACACTTCACACTTGTTAGTCCCTAGTTCAGTGCGCTAATGAACTTTTCGTTGCTTGAATAATGAGTCACTGAATGTATCTTGGCTGATAAATCAATAAAATTCATAGGAAAATGAAGACAAAAGGGTTGAAGAGTTGCTAAAGAAGCTGTTAGAGTCGTTGATTGGTGATGGAGAAGGCCCATTTTTGAAGAGCATATCCAGATGTTTAAATTCTAAGCACCTTGATTTGGTGAGGGCGTGCCTAATAACTGTGACATGGTTGAGCTCTTCACTATCTACACTTTTTGGTGCTGGATTGTCTCTTCCCACCTTCTCATCCATCATCATTCAGTTGAAAGGAATCTTGGAAGATGGAGAACTTGAGCTCAAGGCTCTGGCTTCTTTGTCTTTGCTAAATTTCAGTAAAATATCAGGTTCGCCATTTCTTGCACCTTTTTTTTTTTGTTTAAAATCTTGCCATTTTTTGAAATTATTGAAGACAGTTACGTTTAAGATGTTAAAGGGAGAAAAGGTAGAAACTTGAGTCAGAACGATCAAAGCACACCTCCATTATCATTCTTTCCACATTTTTTGGGGTGCTTCCATTTTTAAGCGCTAGGGAGCTTAATGCAACATGCTGTGATGATTTTATCCCCCTTTTTGTCTTATCTTTCTCCATAAAATGTGATGGAAAAGACTTTATACTTGGCATGGGATGTAATGATAAATGTTAAACTAATAAGTAGGTCTTTCATTTTCAAATGGATCACTAAATTATTTTTTCAATTGGGTTCTTAAATTAAAAAATTAGGTTCTCGAAATAACTTTTTTGAAGGATTAAAACTACCATAAAATGAAAATTTGTGAAAGTTTCTGTACTGGTTTTTGCGACAGTTTTAAAAACTCTCAAGCCACAATTAAAAATGTTCCCATAGGTTCTTCTAATAGTTGAGAAAACCCTGTAAGTTATTCTCGTATATTTTACACTGCATTTTGCATAGCTAATCATCTGGCGAAGTTTATACCAAGCAAGATCTTATTAGAGACTCTTACAGGCTTTAGTCCATTTTCCGAATTTATCCTGAAATAATTCTTTGTTGCGTTGATTTTAGTTAGATAACCAATTCAACTGGCATTACGCGTGCAAATCTATGTTATGTTGTTTAATACATTGTACATTGTTTTAGCAGAATGCGAAACGATTTTGAAGACTATGGCAGAAGATGTTGCCCCCCTTCTTCACGGACTTGCTGAGGGAACATGGACTGCAAAACAGCTGCATACCGGTGTTTCCAGAGAGAACTTGTAGTATTCAAAAATCATATACTCGTCTCCTCATTTCTGGAGTTCAAATTTTGATGGGGTTCAGTTTTCTTGATAGAAAAGTTATGCCACACATATATATAAAAATCCCTGGCAGACTCTTTCGGAAAGAAAATACCTCAACAATAGAAAAAAATGTACATTGATCTCATTAACTTCTTTATGTTTCATCCGACTGGAGAACTACATGATTTGTGTCGGTTGTGTAGCAATAGAAATTTTCGAAAAGTTGTGAATGTGACATGCCTCACACCATAAAGAATAGAGCCAGAATACTGGCTTCAAAGTTCAAAACCATTACATAGAAACAAAGAATGCTTACTATATTTGTTAACATTTTCAGTGGTTCATAGAATAGCTCAAATCCAAATGCCAAATTTCAACTGTCCAAACCAAAGCTGTAATGTTATCGAGAAAGCACTCATCCCACCTTTATTTTGTCAATTCTCTCCCAAATTGAGATGGTCATGCTTTGTGTCAATCTAGGGGATCATCCTTGAAAAGCCTTATTAAAATTACCTAGATAAACAAATGCCTAGCAAAACAATGAAAATGAAAAACAACTGAATCATCAAATCTTAGTAATAATTTCCTTGTCTTCTTCTTGGTTTTCCATGTCAGCATTTTCAATGTTGATGCTCTTGTACCAGCGAGCACAGAGTACGTAGAGCACAAAGTCAAGAGCAGTTAGTGCTGCAACGAGGAAGTAAAACCTATCCAAGTGTCCCACATTCAAGTTATTGGGAATCCACCCTGGATTCCCACCTCTTTCAGTGATTCCCATGACTATGTAAACCAGAAGGCTACTCATATAGTTTCCAAGGGACATTGATGCCATGCAAAGTGAGCTCCCAAAGCTTTTTATACCATCTGGGGCTTGCCCGTTAAAAAACTCCAACTGACCCACATACATGAAAACTTCTGAAGCACCAACTAGAACATACTGCGGAACTTGCCAAAATATACTCAAAGAACTAGCCTTTTCCCCAGGTATAACGTGCTTGAGCCTTGCAACCTCTGTGACACCAGCCGCAACCATAGATAGCATTCCAATAACCAGGCCAATTCCCATTCGTTGAAGTTCAGTTAGTCCCCTAGGATTGCCAGTGACAACTCCTGCCAGAGGAACAACGATATGGCGATAAATTCCAGTGCATAAAAGGACACTGCAGATATCAAACACGGACATGCTGGCTGCTGGCAAGTGAAAATTTCCAACCTTGTTGTTCATCACATCCCCTTGCTCCACAAAAAGAGAAGCCATTTGCGTAAACACTACCGAATAAATTATAGTACATAGCCAAACTGGTAACATTCTCATTACACACTTGGCTTCTTCAACTTGAGTTACAGTGCAAAGCCGCCAGTGATTCTTGAGATCATCTCCATCTTTCTCCGTTATCGTTGCTGCCTTGTCCATGAATCTGCTCAACATCAACGAACATGAGCTAAGGATGTAAATGAATGCAATCAAAGTAGTTGATCAAGTATTTCTTCTGTTACCTGAAATCGTTGCTGTGCATAATCTTTCTAGCGCCTTTTATGGCAGATTCTGGACCATCAACTTCATAAAGTTGGTCTTCCGCGACTGATTGAACCTCACACTTTCTAAAAGCAGCTACAAACACCTGAGCTATCCTTATCACCGGATTCCCGTATGCCTTTACATATCTATATTTTTTACATCCTGCCAAGTATGAAGCTAAAGCAATAACAGCTGAGGCCAAGGATACCAAGAACCCCATTGTCCACATCCCTGTATCCTCATAGTATACTAATATAGTGTTGGAGAACAAAGATCCAACGTTGAGGGCAAAGTAAAAGTAAGAGAAGAAAGCTCCTCTCGCGTCCTTTTGTTTTTCGTCCTTCTCATCAAATTGATCTGCGCCAAAGGTTGCTAAGGTGGGTTGGTGCCCTCCATATCCAAATGCCACTAGATATATGGACAGGTAGAATACGCCAATACCCAACGATGATGGTTCCCTGCATTTTGATTCTTCATTGCCACAACCTTCTGGTTTGATCAAAAGTCGCCAAGAAGTCAGGGACAACATCCCCAAGCCCTGTTCATGTTCAATATTTAGAATTTTATAGTATTATATTTATTTGTTGGTAATGGCAAAAAAAGTGTTATAGTAAGATGAATTCAATACAATGCAGTACCACAACAAAAATGATCTGAAAGATTGAGCAGGTTAAGTATCGGCCCCAGTAAGAATCACTGAGAAAGGCTCCAATTAAGGAGAATATGTAAACGGTTCCTGTCCACTTGCTCACATTGTTAGCAGCCTCGGCACTGTCTTGGCGAAGAACTCGAGTCAGAAATAAAACCAAGTTCACTCCAACTCCAAAAAAAGCTAGTGTGGCCAATGCTTGATTCGCTGCATTCAGTACAATGTTAAATTTAAACATCTTGTATCCTACTTACTTATGTGTTGCAATAAATTTCTGATTTTTCTAAAGTAGAAAGTGCATCACGAATGAACCCATCATTTTTCAGTACCTAGCAAGAGAATTGCCATTTTCCACCCTCCTATACTCTTCTTATCATTTCTGGGTGACTGCTCTCTGTAGTCACCATTTTCTCTTCCCACCTGTTTTTTCCATTTTAGAAAGAAAGAAAGAAAGCACATTATAAATAAACAAAATAACAAATTTAGCTTATAAGTTATAACCCTTTTGTCATTCAACAAAAGAAATCTACCTACCTATCTATCTATTTATCTATGATATCATTGGTATGTGTATTCTTTCACAATTTCAGGTGTGACATGAAATTTTATGCAGGCCATAAAAGGCTTGTATAATTGTTTTCTATTTAACATCAACACAGAGAACCCCTTCACTTTGTTTTTTTAAGAAATTGAAACCAAACCTGGTCGACTAAGAATAACGGACCTGGATTGCGTCAAAATTGTTGGGGTTGGCAGTGTGTGAATTGGCGATTCCCGGTTCCATCTGCGGCATGAAAAACTCTGTTTAAAACAAGTGAGCACCATTATTGATATGGACAATGACAGAGGGAGAGAAAACATAATGAGTCACGTTGAGAAGGCTTAATATCAACAACGAAAATACTTATCAACACAACAATATAATAATAATAATAATAATAAGTAGAACATATCATGGATGATAACTTCGTTTTACGAACATGCATGAACGTACTTCTAGTTTCGTACGTCGGATGAAAACATTTGGATCCAAACTTTGCATGCAAAATGCATAGATGAATTTTAAATAAGAACGTTTTACGTACAAAAATTGAATGCTAGAAATAATAATAAACAATAACAAAGTTGTGTTGTGGTGTGATGAGTAGTAAATAAATAAATAGAAAGTGTAACCTTTTGCGGAACTTGGTGACAGAAAGAATGAACTTTTCAGGAATAGTGTCGAATTCTGGTGAAGGGGAAGAGCAGACTGCAAAGGAAAATGTTCCCGGAGAGTGTGGCAGGCTAAAACTTTTTGTCATTTATGGTTCACAATCAAGAATGATTATCAACGCTCTAAACACTCGTACATACAATCTATACACGCCTGACAATGATTATCAACGCTGCAATTGTAGTGAGCAAGAGATGGAATTAACACTGCACTTCCCACTTCTTTGTAATGCTGAATTAATATGTATAGTTAACGTTGGAGTCGGATCTTAATTAAGCGGTATGTGTGGTGTTGTAACAGAATTACGTGGATTAAACTCTCTTGAAGTGGTCTCCTCCTAAATTGCCTTATTTTATATTTAAGATTATTTTATATTAACGTTTGAAGTGGTCTCCTCCTAAATTGCCTTATTTTCATTTAAGATTATTTTCATAGACTTTTTCTCCATCTCTTATTTATAGTATGCAACACACCTATTTATTTATTAACGTCCACCTGCCTGCAACTCCTCCCTTCAAACCCACATTACTTTCACATAGGGTCTAATGTCTACGTATATTTTTCTAGCTAAAATTATAATAAATAAACTCTTTTTATTGTATAAAACAAAATTCATAATAAAAAAACGTTTTTCAACAAGTAAATTACATTTTAGATACATGTTAAATAATTTATATTATGGTATCATAAAAAGTATTGAAATGAAGAAACACCAAATGTTCGATGATAAGACAATGTCTTGCTTCAATAAATAATGACAAGACAACGTCTCAATAACAAGTGATAACAATTTTCACTTAAGAACCGGTCTTGTTGCAACCGTGACCAGAGTGATAACAGTTTTCACATGGGAACCGGTCTTGTTGTAATGTAATTGTTGTGGTTGAGTTGAGAATCGCTTTTGTAATTTATATGCAGAAAGGAAAATTAAATAAGTTGTATTCTACGCGTAATTTTGAAAAGGTGTTCGGAATTAAAGTTAATTTGTGTTGAGAATGAAGTTTATCTCCAAGGGTGGTAGTGAAGATTACTTTAATCTTTTCATTCCACATTTGAGGAAGCTTTTGTCCATGGTTGTCACCTTCCCTTCCACCTGTCGCAGTGCAATAAATGAATCGTCGTCCCATAAAGCTAATGTCTGTCACGATCAATAATTCTACAGTCCAGGTATGTGTGTCCATGATTCCACTCAATTTTCATGTAAATTGCAGAAATAATTCTTGGATAGGTTTATCCTTGGAAAATCTAGCTTGCAATTTTATGTCCGGAATTCCGATCACACAAACTAGTGAAGGGTCAGTACCAGGGGTATTGTGGCACATAAACTGTACTAATTAGGGATGACAAATATCTGTACCCGCTAAGGTTACAGTTTCAAGTACATTATCCATCCATTCAAGTTAGCTACCATTGTGCTGGTGGAAAGAGTTATTATAGCTCAAAAATGCTATAACAGATAATTTGTTCAATAGTTGGGGATTAGCATAAGAGCATGACACAGTAAGATTGGTGGCAACCCTGTCAAGGGATTAATCTCACACCTATCACCAAATAATTTCCTATACGCTGCAATCTTATTTTCGAGTATAAGATTGAATAAGATCCGTCACCATATTCATGAAATTAACTCAGTTATCGAATAAAAGTGACACTCCAGAAAATGATGATATGATATTCCGTTCAGGCATGGCAAGCGAAGATTAGACACGTGAATACACACATTAATAATATAACACCATATAAAAAGTCATAATATGTTTACGTGAACTGTACTCAAAATGCTTCACGATACACAGGCCAAGAAGCTCTCTCACACGCACACCTTAGGAATGACTCCCATGCTCAAGAAGGTTTTGTGTGTTGGGGTTCTTTCCCCGAGCTCTCTCCCTCCATATTACTTCCACTTCATCAAATGTCAATCCTTTGGTCTCGGGAACAAGCACAACCACAAATATAAAAGCAGCCACACTTATAACACCTATAATCAGGAAGGTAGAGCCAATTCCTATAGCGTCCGCAATTGAAAGAAATGTCTCTGAGACAATCAAATTCGAAACCCAACACACGGTAGCTGACATGCCCCCACAGATGCCTCGGTATTCTTCCGGATATATCTCTGAACTCAGAGTCCATGGCACAGGCCCCATTCCTGGCGAGAAAAAGCCAATATACATTGCTAAGCCTATAACTGCAAGCCATCCATATAACTCATTGGAAGAAGTTGATTGTTTATAAAATGCAAAGGCCAAGACTATCAATGATACAGCCACTCCTGCCAGGCTAGAAAGAGCTAATTTTTTTCGCCCTGCATGGTCGATAAGGTAAATGCCAAGAATGGTTCCAGCAGCGTTCATGCCAGCAACTATCAGGGATAGGAGAAGAGCCAGTTGATTGGCCTGGAACCCAGCCATTTGGACAATTGTAGGACTGTAATACATGACTGTGTTTATACCTGTGAACTGCTGAAAAGCCTGCATAACCATTGAATGCTATGAGAACACATTTTACACATATAAACTGATGTTATTTATATACCTAATTTCCAACACACAACCTAATTCCAAAATGCACTTAATCGCCACTAAAAGAAGAAGTACAAGGAAAGATGGTTGTTTTCTTCTATCAATCATAAAACCAGAAAATAAAGTCAAATCAGGACCACACAATAATTGGAAACAAAAAAAAAAACAAGAACCAGTGTGAAAACCTAATTCAAAGCTGAAATGTAAAATAAACTAAACTGAAAATTAATTTAATTATGTTTATTTTCTAAACTTAAATTACAGAGAGCATTGAAAAGTGTCAGAATGATAGAGATCAATGAGTGCATTATTATCGTAACCATGAAATGAAAGTAGTTTCATCATCAGTACAAATTCAACTCTTTAAATGCCTCAAACATTATCATTCTGAACTTTAGTGCTAGACATTTCAAATTCAGTACTAAATTTTTCAATTAGATGAAGCGGACCATAAAGTACTTCGATGCTAACTTAAGTTTCACAAGGATCGTTGCATATGCAATCTCTAGTTATGTGAGCAAGACATGCTCATATAACTTCAAAGTTTTGAGCAAGACATTCCAATTCTGCAATTATTTGGAAATACGTTCAGCAAAGCAGAATTGTTCTAGCTAATGTAATGACAGCAAAAAATATTTATGTCCTTCAGGAAGTTTGTAAACATTTTATTACCAGAAGCCCGCCACCAACAAGGAATGCTAGTCTGATTTCTTTTGATTTAAAAACATGCCAGAATTTGACATTGCTCCTTCTTTGGCGCTCTTGCTCTGACTGAGCAGTTAGGAAATCGACTTCGTCTTCTAACCGAGCAACATCATAGATCTTAGAAAGCACATCAACGGCTTCATTTTTTCTATTCTGTACATGAAGATAGAATTGTAAGCTGGCATCATAAACTAGTAGTAGCTTTTGAAGGTAAGGTAACATCTTAGGCATAATTCTAGACAAGAGCAATCAATAAGGCAACTACTTACCTTAATAAATAGCCATCTAGGGGATTCAGGAAGGAAGAGCATGAGAACAAACTGAACAACAGCTGGCACACCTGAAACACCAAGCATCCATCGCCATGTCCCAGGAACCTGCTCTTAATGCGATAAGGTGGTTAGTGGAATAATATACGCAAAAGCAAGTGTGTGGATAGATTGAAGGAGATTTTGAGAACACTTTGGGACAACAAGTGAAGAAGTGGAAGAAGAGAAAAGAAGACTGACCCCTGTAAAAGCAAGGTTAACAAGATAGGAAAGAAATTGTCCACCAGTTATCATGAGCACATTTGTGCTGACTAAGGATCCCCTTATTTCGGATGGTGATGCCTCTGCAATATATACAGGAGCAGTGACTGAAGCTATGCCAACACCCAAACCAACCAGAAGACGTCCCACTATGAGAACGTAAGGGTCGGGGGCAGCAGCCATGAGAATTGCTCCTAAGGTAAAAATAACATCAGCAAAGAGAGTGGCCTTCTTTCTTCCATAAGCATCATTAACCCAACCACCCACTGCTGCTCCAACAATCGCTCCGGCAATTGCCATGCTCACAATTGTTTCCTGGGATGATCCAAAGCAAAAAGTTTAATCAAATTGCTTCAGATCAAATCCATCCAAAAGCTTCAAGTTACCTGGAGAAAATAACTGTTTCTAACTTCCTCAAAATCATCTTTAATGTACAAAAGTGCTCCTGATATGACACCTGCAAGAAAAAAAAAAAAGAGATGAAAAGGAAGAAGAAATGGGGAAACAAATGGTGTGGAGAGGAGAGGAAGGCGACGAAACCAGTGTCGTAGCCGAAGAGAAGACCACCGATGCCGGCAACGGCGGCAAGGGCGAGAATGTAAGGATTTTTGAAGAAGGACATCTTCCGCTCCGGATACAAATCCAGATATCCAGAGCTCCCCGGCGTCGACTGCATGGTGATCGTCATCTCAGCTTCACGATTCTTCTTCTTCTGCGATTCTTCTTCTTCTTCTTCTTCTTCTTCTTCTTCTTCCTCTTCTTCTGCTATTCACTCCTTTCCCCAAATCTTCATCACCCGCCAACTCACTCCTCCAGCTGGCGTTATCACCACAAAAGTCCACCTATTTGATTACTCTTATTTTCCTAGAGACAAAAACCCTAGTAATTGTTTTCTTCATAATTGAATAAGATTATTGGCGTTTGTTTGTGATCCAACACGTGTAGGGTTGGGATGATTGGAACAAAAGGAAACAGAACATGGGATACATGTAAAAACGTCCCACGTCGTACGCCAAACATGGTCCCAACCAAACTGCTTAGTCCTTACCCATTATTATTATTTTCTCCTTTTTTGCTTTACACATATGATAAATATATTCATTTTTTATTATGCTGAAAAACTCTATAATATTATTAACTCATTGATGATTGAAAATTCTTAACAAGCTATGATTTCGTATGGGGTTAAGCTTGGGAAATGATATTGTGGTTAAAACTAAGCCACGTGTGTGCATGTGTGGTTGTATTTGAGTTCTGTTACGTGTTTGATTTGATTTATATCAGGTGTTTCTTGTGCTTTGCTCACAGGCACACCATGAGTCCCTCTTTCTTCCCGTGAAATAAATTCATAAAACAAAAAAGAAATACACAATAAATAACTTTGACTGTTATATAATAATCTTTTAATGTATTTATTATTAAATCAAGCTGTTTTTTGTATTTTTTGTTGCTCCATACTAGTTTTCTGTTACGTTAAAGTAACCAACGACTGATTACTTTTAAGATTTTAAATTCAAATTTTGCAGGCACACCAAATTCGCAAGTACTAAAATAAATTTTTAATTTAAATGTTAAATCCTGAAATGTTAACACTGTAACTGTGTACAAAGAAATGTTTAAGTCTTAATTTTAGGTTTTCATAATAAAAGATAAAGAAATAGAAAGAAAAAAATAAAATCATAAAAGATAAAATAAATTTTACCAAAATAAAGAGGCAGAATCCAAAAAAAAATTATATTAAATGTTATTGAAGAGTTGTTATAAGATTAAAAGTAAAAAGGATATTGATATATAAAACATTAAATTTGAGTTTTACAAAAATGAAAATAGCTATTAAATCATCTTAATAAATTTTGATCGTATAATTTATTTATATCTTAATTTTTTAGTAATTAAGCTTTAATCAATTAATAACAAACCGTGTTTATAGTTTTAATTAGGTAAATAAACAATCATTACCCTTTTCTTTTAAATATGAGTAAACCGTCAATCTTAAAAAATTTAATGGATTTTTTTATGCTATAGACAAACATAGAAAATTTTAAAGCTTATATGGGTGATTCTTTGTGTTTAATGTATGAATAATTTAATGACCTTGATTTTTTTTCTCCTTAAATGAGGAATGTCTTTAAAAAGGTAAAATGCATTAAATAAAGGTTTAAAAGCATATTCCAAAATTATAAAAGCATATTCCAAAATTTCTATATTAAAAGACATTTTCTAATATAAGAAAACATACAAAAGTTTTAATTTTTTTGTGTGTTAGATATCACCTAATATATCTTACAAACGGATGAAAATTGATTTGAAACTACGCTTGAAGAATTTTTTTCCAATTATCATTACGAGAATTCCAAATATATTTCACATGCCAAAAATTATGTTACACATATATTTTAGATATTCATTCATAAAAATTATATTGGACTCAAACAAAAAGATATTAATAAATTTTCTTATCTTTTATGACCTTTATAAAATGTCATGCCAATTTTTTTTATTTATTTGTTCTCACACTTTCACAAACATAACCAATATAAGACAAAATACCAATAGTTCCCGAATTCTTGAGAAGAAACACAACCAAATTTGGTACAAATTTAGGCACAAACTACACACAATAGTGGAATTTTGTATTACACATTCCTTCTCACATCATCTCACATCACTGTATGTGCTTATATGTGCTTATCCTTATCCAATCCCTGAAACGAAGAAAAGTGTGAGATAATGTCACAGAAATTAATCTAATATAAAAAATTGGAAAGGGACAGTTAATAAATTTGCAATTAAAGGAGTAATCCAATTCATGAATTGGTGTCTGCCGACTCCAACCCTCTCTTTGCTCATTCGTTTTCAAGTGTGAGAGGATATTCAATATTATTGTACATCACACAAACATGTGTCTCAAGAGACATACATTATCGATGCACATAAATAGAGTGACAGTAACCTCTGTATAATAGCTTTTCAACAAAAAAATCCACCAATCTTCATACCTATTCCCTGCTTGTGATGACTGGTAGAGAGAAAAATAAGGAACCATGGGCCAAGCCTCCACAGGGAAAATCATGAAACAAATGCAATCTTTTCATGTTACAAATATCTTTTCGTGTAAATTAAATATATTATAAAATTATTAAAAATTTTCAAGCAAACAAATAATTTGATACATCCCTATGATTGAAACACGTTTCGATCAAGGGCAACTTTGATGAAACAATTTTGATTTTGGAAAAAATGGATGGTGAACGTAGTGAGAATTGAGAAGAGGATTGAAAAGCCCAATAACGAATTGCATATGTTTAGGGGAGTTACATTCTGCACCCCTATAATCTAAAACGTCACCCCATATAATCTAAAAATCTAATTTTACCCTTTTCATGTTAATATGTTTAGTTGAAAAGATCGAAAGCCCAACTGGGAAGAGCCCAAAATAGCTTGAATTTATCAGAGTGGTTGTCAGGTAGTGTCATGCATGGCTGCGTTCCTAGGTACGCCATTTATGAACAATTGGTGGGTCAATAATAGCGTACTTCAAAATATACTTTTTTTTTTCTCAATGTTTCCGCAGCACAACGTCATGCTTTTCCTTACAACCAAATATCATTCAAAGTTTTTTTCTTTTTTGTTTAATTCTGCAGCAAGGAACAAAATTATTCTGATTTCTTTAATTCTAGATTCCAAACACGATCGTTTTTTTTTTGTTTGTTTCGAAACTTTACAAACATTAAATAAGGAATGCCATGAAAAAATTAGTCAAATTATAGTTTTATATATTTTATATGTTTCATCTTATACATATCTTTTTCGACCTTACAATTTAAGAGTATAATTTTTTTAGGCACACACAACAACTAATTCAAGATTGTTAGGATAGCAAAATAGTACAGCCGCTAACCTGTCACTGATTTAATGAGAAGAGTTGATATTTTCAAGTTGTATCAATATGTTTGATCTTGTTGACTTATTTTTTAAATTAAAAACTAAAATAAAAAATAATTTAAAAGATTATTTTCTATTTGTATTATTTAAAAGATAAAAGTATATTATAACTTGAATAATTAATATTTATAAAATAAACTTCTATTATTAATTATAATTAAATAATTTAATATGTAAATGTAATCATTATTTTAATTTATCTAATTAGATATATTAATTAATCAATTAAGAGTTTAGAAAATATTTACATGATGATTAAGTAGATTTAGTATATATATATTAAATAAAAATAAAATTAGTGGGCTAAGAATACATATCTCCGAATGACAAGTGGGACAAAATTTGGATAGTTCGGACTCATTTTGTCACCCATACAAATCCATCAAATAAAACAAGTCATATCTCTATATAGTTACTCCAATTATAATAGTATTGACGTTAAGTTTTTCTACAATTATACAAATAGGTTGATATAGAAAATGAGTTAGCAATTGATAATACTAAAAAGCCTAGGAGTAAAATTAAGAGACACAACAAAATTATAAACATAAGGCCTTATTAGAAACATATAAGATATTTTTCAAAGTTAAATATACTAATTGAATGTCAAAACAAAATTAATAAGTTAATATAAATATTGTTAGAAAAAATGAAGTATATAATCCTAATATATTCACCTAAAATATGATAAAATATTTACACAACATATATGACTAGATTAAACCTTTGGAATTTAACACTAACCAAGATCTGAAGAAAATCAAAATGAAAGAATAAAATAAATTTAAAAAAAATTGTTTAGGTGATGGAGTTGAGTTGGAAAAAAAAAATAATCTAAGAATAAAAACATCGTGCTTTTTGTTTGGTTCAAATTCAAAGTAAAAATAACGAATTAAGTAAATTAACTGAATCAATTTAACTGGTTTTGGTTTCAATTATTAAAGTCAATCTAATATAAAGAATAACTTCGCTACACAAAGTAATATTATATATAGTATAATTGTTTAAATTTAATGGTAAGTTTTCTTTTAAAGTTTTTCCATTCACACACAGGAATTTTACTCTCTTTTTTTTCTTTGTAAAATATTCTCCCAATTTATGGAAAGTCATGAATTTTGTACCTGGAGACAAAATTTATTTCACTTCCGTAAATTAGGAGACAGTCCGTGAAAAAAGTTATTTGAAGACAAATTTCATGAATTTGTGAACCCTTAGATGCAGAAAGTGCACAGTAAACTTTTGAAATTATTAACTTTCTGAGATGTTAATATTACTGTCCTAGAAATAAATATTGCAACTAAATTTCCTCATTTCTATAGTTATTTTTATTATTTTTTAAAATGGTAACTTTCTTTCACCTTTATGTCAGTCTCTACTAAAATAAGCAAATATTTTTTTATTTACTTTTTTCACAATTGTTTTTATGTTTGTTTCTCACAACTAAACAAATGGTTCTTTTCTTGTCCTTACCTAGTGGAAGAATTATTTTTGTTTGAGATTAATTTCTTAGCATTAAAATAACTTTATCCTTGCTTAAAAAAAGGGTTTATTTTGATTCACGGTTGAGAAAAATACTAAGCAAAGTTCTTATTGTTTAACTCGACATTCTCATTATATGAACCCTATAAAAAAAGTTAAAATTTTAAATATGGTTGCTGGTCAGAGATACCCAAGCAACCACATAATACGTGGTGCAAAGTCATTAGAGATAAAAACGACAGTAAAATTATGATAAAATGGTAATAAAAAATTACTAAGAAAGTGTATAATAATATAAAAAGGTGTTGATAAGAATATTAAAAGGTATATCTTAAAATTATTTACACATGTCGGTGAAGAAATTTATTGACAGAGGGAGAGTTTGGTTGAACTAGTTATGGTTTGAGTTGAATCGAGTAATTCTTGTGATTAAGAAACAATAGATAAAGGGTAGGTAAAATTGAGATGAATGGTTCTGAGAGAGATTGATCTGGTAAAATAAAGTTGTGTGTGGTGTTGGGAGTTGGCTAAAAGGTCCTAGAATGGAAGGAGAAATTACATAGGCAATCATCACGATGACAAGAGATTGATGTCATGTTTTTTTTGTTTAGGTTTATGTTTGCGTTTTTGTTTATGTCTATGTTATGATTGCTGAGAGTGGATCCCACTCGTATTTGCAACCCATCTTTCTGATTTCTGCGCCTACGACTTCTCTTCTCTTTCCACATTCAATCCAATTCTATGTGTATATATATACATCCAAACCATGCTCACAACTCTCACACGCTCCTCCCTTCTTCGCCACCTTTCACTTCTCAATTCCTCGCAGAAACGCTATACTTGTACCATGTCACACTCACCCCATTCCTCTGCTTTCACCACACCCAGATTGGTCCTCAAGAAGGTTTTGGCCAAATCTCAACACGAAGGGGACGGAGCTGTTGTTAGAAGAGGCATTGGAAGGTATTCTGTTCTTTCTGCATTTTATCAAACAGATTTCTTCTATTCTAAAACATTTATTTATTTATTTTTTGTATCAGGAGCGATTTGAAGAACTTGGATCCCTTCCTAATGTTGGATCACTTCTCAGGTAATACACTTAATTCATTGTGTTCGTGTGAAACCTTTTTGGATAAAGCCTGCTTTGGTTGACCTCCCTTTGTCCTCTATCTGTTGTCAATGTTACCCTACATTACATTGCATTACAGTACTACAGTTTTAACATCACCTTACGTCTTTGACTTTGCAGTATCTCCCCCCGCAGGATTTCCCGATCATCCACACAGAGGTCTTTTAATCATATTTTCCTTCTTCTCTTCCAAACTTCCTATACTATTCTGTCTCCTTATAATTTTTTTTATTTGCAGGTTTTGAAACTGTCACCTACATGTTAGAGGTACAGTTACATTCATTTATCCTCAAATTTAATTCAAGTATGCTTGCGATTTGTTTCTAGCTTTGACCAAACACCATGTCTTTTTGGATTTCAGGGAGGTATTACTCACCAAGATTTTGCTGGCCACAAGGGTACAATCAGAACTGGTGATGTTCAGGTACAGATATTAATTGGTTAGTAGTAAGGAGAAGATTAATTGGTTTGTTACAAATTACAAAATATGTGTATCTGCTTTTGTGTGCAGTGGATGACAGCAGGTAGAGGAATTATTCACTCAGAAATGCCCGCAGAAGCAAACAACAAGGGACTGCAGTTATGGATCAATTTATCCTCCAAGGACAAAATGTAAGATATCCCTACTGGTTAAAGAAATTACCGAGTTTGGAACCATTTTGAATCGCCTTGGCGTTTGATTTTGATTCAGGATCGAGCCGAACTACCAAGAACTTCCGAGTGAGAACATTCCAACAGCAGAAAAAGATGGGGTTGAAGTGAGAGTGATAGCAGGAGAAGCAATGGGAGTGCAATCCCCTGTGTACACACGAACTCCAACCATGTTCCTTGTTTTCTCCATGATGCCCGGAAGTGAGTGGCATCAGAGCATTCCAGAGTCGTGGAATTGCTTTGTTTATGTGATTGAAGGAGAAGGGGTTTTCGGGTGTCCAAGTTCATCTCCATCTAATGCACACCATGTCCTTGTTCTGAGTCTAGGTGATGGCCTTAGCGTATGGAACAACTCTTCAAAGCCTCTGAGGTTCGTTGTGATAGGAGGGCAGCCACTGAACGAGCCAGTGGCTCAGTATGGGCCTTTTGTGATGAACACACAGTCTGAGATTGAGAAAACTCTTGAAGACTACCAATATGGGAGGAATGGGTTTGAGATGAGGAAGTATTGGAGGTCTCAATAGTACTGAAATTCAGAAAAATCTATCAGTGTCAGTGTCAACCTGACAGTGAAATCAAAGTAATATGTGTTTATTTAGAACAAATAAAGAAGCCTGCTTGTTTTCCTTCCCTATCCTTTTCATTTCATTTGTCACTCACAGCCGTAGCTATCAAAGTAGTAGGAGCTGAAAACAAATATTGCTTATTCTATCTTTTTTTCATTTCTATGTACTTCTAGAACATTAACATTGCTGCTCAAGTCATGATGGTTATCAGCTTATCTTCATTTTTTTCTCACTTTTCCTCATTTTCACTGTATGACTTTCTTTCTTCGGATCTATCCATATTTGGGGTAGTTGAGATTATACAATATCTATGTTTTTAGGTTCATCTCTCATAAAACAATAATGATTTGCGGTGGAGTTTTCATTGATATACAAATATGGGATTTCAGCACAGGAGGTATCATTAATAAAATTTGACTTTTCAAAAAGGTTTCCCTTGAGATTTTGAGGGATGAAAAAGGTTTAGGTAATGGTTGGGATTGGAATGGGGAGTGTGACAGAGATGGGTGGGTGGGGTGGTGTGGCTTAATGGGTTCACGATTGTGTTAAGGTCCTCTCCACTCCACCATCTCCCAATTTTAGGATTTTCTAATTGAACTCATATTCACTTGATCCCAATTGTGGCATGCTGTCAAGGCCACATTGTTGAGTGGCAACTTTTCGTGTATGGTCTACAAAAATTACATTTTAAAAATAAATAAATGCGACTTCCAACAAACCATCAAAGTTTACCACTTATATGAAATTTTACAAAATTGGGCTATTAGACATTTTTATAAATTTTGAAGAAACTCACATAAATTTTTATAAAGACATTATATTGAAGTATTTGAGTAGAGGTAATTGTTTTTGTATTTAATGTAATAATTTTGCTTTTGCCCATAGATATTATGGATAAAAACTCTATATTGTTGCTTAATTGATTTGTTACTTTTTTAATGCTTAATTAATATGTTACTTTTGTAATAGGTATTATTGTTGTTAAACCTTTTTTATATATTTTTCAATGTTTTATATTACAGAGTGATTTGTGAATCACATCAATCTATAATTTTCTTTATATATATATATATATATATATATATATATATATATATATATATATATATATATATATATATATATATATATATATATATATATATATTTATGTTGTTCTTTTTCTTGATTGTTATTTTGTTTTGGTATAAAGTTTGATGAAGCTTACATTAGTAAAGTATTTGAGTAGAAGTGATTTTTTTTCATTTATTCTAATAATGTTATTTTTTCTCATAAATATTATAGATAAAAATTCTATATTGTTATTTAGTCAATATATTATTTATGTAATTGATATTAGTATTGTTTAACTTTTTTTTTATATATTTTTTAGTGCTTTATATCATAGTGATTTGTCAATCACCTCAATTTATAAATTAATTTGAAATCTCCAACACAGCTTCTCTTATCAACAAAATGTATATTTTGTGTGTGAGACTAGTGACTAGATATTTGATGATGATTTGATAATGGATAATATAATAGGCCTAATAAACATAGGATAACTTTGGTAAAATTATTACTTTACAGCTTTGATTACCAATTTTATAAATTTCATGGTTGCTTCGAATATATAAAGCTCTAAATAAATTTCTAAAAGAATTTTAAATATTTGTTTGTATTTAAATTTGTTGATTTCTATCTTTTGAAAAGGTACTATAAGGTTGCTAGAAAGCAATTTGGTTAAACTCTTTAGTGGTGAGTGGCTTAACTATGAACATGATCTAGTTCAGTATTTTTATAAAATATTTTAAATTATGTTGTTACATTTTAAGATGAGTTGTAAAAAATAAATATAAATATAAAAAATTAATATTATATTATTAGGATATATATGTTAGAAGCTTTATATGTTAATAAAGATAAGACTTAGTTGTACGATGATAGGAGTATAGATGTATTTATTACATCAAATTATTTAAGAGGGGTGTCATTTTTCAAGAAGAGAGTTGTTAACATGAGAAATGAATGTATTTTAGTAGTGGTGAGGATTATCCATTAATTTTCCATTATATATGTTTTTTTTTAATATATTTAATTTTAGATTTGCTTATTATTATAGGTTGTGGAATTTATTGAACTCAAATGTTTTATAAGTTTTATTTTGGAAACAAATGTTATATTGAAGTTGTTTGATGTGTTTTCCTTCCTGTTCATGGTAGTTGTTAGGCCTTTACTAAGTCATCGTGGCTTACCTTTTTAATTATTTGTCATCCAAATTTCTATATATATTGGTTCTTCAATTTGATTGTTATTTTGTTATGGTGTACCTTTCATGTTGATGGTCATTTGATGTTATTTTGAAATTATATGTTAATTTGTACGTATAAAAGAGTTTACTTAGGATTTTTTTTTTGAGATATTAAAGAAATATCGCGTCTATATACTATAGGTCCTGATAATGGCAAAAAGGACTCATTTGTTAGTTCAAGTTGTGAAAAATTGGTATCACGTTCATAAAAGCAAACATATGGCGATAATAAATTGTGCAAGTAAATTGTGGACTCAAGCAGGAGGTAATTGCTAGAAGTTATTGACATCTTATGATTGTCATAAAGTCTATTGTCCAAATTGTGTTTTGTGTCTATTCATGACCATTTAAAAAGGTTCTCAAATTCTTCTTTTTTAAAGTTGATTTAATATTATTTTTGTAGGTGAAACTAGGATACTTACAAGAAGGAGAATTTCTAATGAGTTTGCTACCTAACCTCAGGGTCTCTTAAAAGGCATGGTCAAGGTCGTAATCAAGGTAGACTTTGAGATATTTTGGGTTGATATAGAGTGATTACTGGGTTAAGTAGTGTTGTGGTTCTAAGGGCTAGACAAAGTGATCATTCTCGCTGGCATGAGTTGAGTTATTCAAGATGTTTATTACTTGCTTTCTCTTGGAAAGTTTTAGAGATAGTTTTGGTTATGAGTTTGAGTGGCTAGAGTAGACTGAAGGCATGTCAGTTCAAGATTATAGTGCTTCTTTCACACCCCTCTTTAAGTATGTTCCTATCCTACCACACAGGAGAAACATATAGAAAGATTTATCAAGGAATTGAGAGAATACTTGTATAAATTAAGGTTTTGAGCTTGAAACTTGAGATTGAACAATAACAAAAGAGAAAAGAATTATTACAAGAAACAAAAGTCGAAGGGACTATATAATAAACACAGACATATTAGGAAAAACAGTCCCTTAGGTACAGCACAATCATCATGTAGAGTCACTCATCGTCACCAACAGCCTTGACATCTTGTTAGGCCCTTTCGTAGCCTACAAGAAGACTGCGATTTCTGAGTGGAAGTTTTGCGTGTTTGAGCAAGGTGGTAGAGGATATGGTAATAGAGGTCAAACGCAACCAATACCATTCTCGAGTTTTTTGCTTTCGACTCGTCATAATGCTTAGGAATCCAATGTAGTAATAACAAGTATGGCCGTCTCTTGTTTGATTTTGGTGCTAAACATTCTTTTGTATCTCTATTATTTGCTCCTCAACTTGGTAAAAAGTCCTTCATTCCTCGACAAGACTTTGGTTGTGATTACACTTGTCGAGAAAACTATATTACCATATTGGTACATCCTTCGTGTCACCTATCTATGGATTAGTTGACTTCTCACTATAGATTGTCATAGTAAGGTGATGAAATCTGAAATACTAAAAAAGTGTGACTAAAAAGACAAATGGACACCTAGTGTCCCTCTAAGTAACTAAAAAGAAGAAAAAAAAACTAAAAAATAACAAACAAAGGCCCACATGTGCTGGTGTCGTTGGGATTTTGATTAAAAAGTATGTATCACCACTCGTTAAAATTCCCATTAACATGGGTTAAACCGCTTGTAATGTTTGCTAATTTTACTCTCTCAAATGATAATTCATGAATCTATTTCATCTAAAAAAAATATTTGTTAAAAAAGTGCACAAAACGAATTATTAATAATTAGTTTAGGTGTCTAAAGCCTCCAAATATTTTGGGAGAAAAACAAAACATTTTAACCATTAACAGAAAAAATTTGTATCAAATTTCACCACTAGTCAATTCTAATTCATCAATACCGGTTAGATTAGCCATGCAGTTGACTCAAACCTAGTTATCTAAACATACATGTTTTAAATAATTATAAATTTCAAAGGACGACGACTGCTCTTGAATCGAATATATAAACATTACTAGTTGATATAATTTTAAAAGATGTATGAACCATCTTTTTTACATCTAAGTATAGCATATTAAATGAAAAAACTGGCAGGCAAAAGCTTTAAACGTGTGGTTGACAGACACAGTCCATATGGATGAAGCCCCTTTTTTTGGGCATTGTTTATGAAATCACAAGTCATCGACTCACAAGTATCCGTCAATTCAGAAGAAACTCATGAACAGAAGGCAACTAACTTCCGAGTTACATTACTTGACTAAATTCAACCTCCCAATACATGCACTCTTCAAGAGACTCATTAGCCAAAGCATGGTATAAATTCAAGATTACATTTAGAAGTTGCTTGCTTTTATTGCCAATTTGCCATTCACCAGGCAAATCAGCTGAAAGGAGGCCTGGTGTTCAAAACTAACCCAAGTGCCACACATTAGTCAGTCAAAAAAGAAAGACAAAGCAGTCGTAAATCATACAGATAAAGATGAAAACTAACCATGCATTTCAGCTCAGCTAACGGGAAGGGAGAACAACCTGTGACCCAAATGCACAAGGAAACAAGTGAACATGACCAAAAAAGAAAACAAAGGAAACCATTACCAACAATCACACAGACGAGAAATAAATGGATGCCCGCTTTCATTTGCTGCAAATGAAATTACAAGCTGTTCTCTTTTTCCACCCCCGATTATACAATTATACCCGTTTTGGTTCTCTTAAAATTGAAGACAACATTTTGGCTACTATATATGTCTGTCTGTGTCATATAGTTGTAACAGATGAACAAGTTTTGAAATCATGTAGAGTGACCAAGGAACAATGCAACCCAATCCAACCAACCCATTTAATTAATATAGCAACAAAAACGAAATTGAAGTGACAAAGCGATTTGTATGTGGTGCATTGCAGGTCATCTGGAACAGCAAGAAAAATAGGACTGATTTTGCTTGGATGTAGCAGGGCCATTGTTGACGAGGCTGACCCTGTTCACCGACAACTCCGCCTTGTATGTATCGGAGTTGAGGACCTTCCTGCTGACGTTGTTGTATATCTCTCGAATAACCATCTCGAATGCCGTCTTCACGTTGGTGGAGTCCAACGCAGACGTTTCCATGAAAAACAATCCTTCCGCTTCTGCAAGGCTTTTCCCTTCCTCAACGCTCACCGCCCGTATATTCTCCAAATCGCATTTGTTCCCCACCAGCATCATGGCCACCGTCGTATCACAATGAGCTGCATCCACGAAAAAACACAATTATTCATATGCTCTCTCTCTATTTCTATATCTGTACATGTATGCATTTATCTAAGCAAATAGCTCTACTTGAGATGGTACAATATATATTCTCTAATTAAAGTTTACTTTTAGGACTGATCTCTTTGAATCCTTATGAATAAGTAGAGAGAGTGAGACGAAGCTATAACAGAGAATCGAGAAATTGAAAGGGTGGTGCTAGGTTAGCCTGTGAAAAAAGGCGATAACAGAGAAAAGTAGACAGCAGAAAAGAAGTATAAATAAAGAAGCGTGGGAGTGTAAAAGAGGAGAATCGGATCGGCGAAGAGGAAGAAGATCAGATCTAGCAGTAGAAGGGAGAGAGAGAGAGAGTACTTTTAAGCTCGTCGAGCCAGCGACCGACGCTGTCGAAGGTGGTGCGGCGGGAGATGTCGTAGACAATGAGAGCGCCGACAGCGCCGCGGTAGTAGGCGGAGGTGACGGCGCGGAATCGCTCTTGGCCGGCGGTGTCCCAAATCTGAGCCTTGACTTCTTTGGAGTCGATCTCCAAGCACTGGGTCTGGAACTCGACGCCTATGGTGGCCTTGGAGTGCATGTTGAACTCGTTGCGGGCGTAGCGGGAAAGGAGATTGGATTTGCCGACGGCCGAGTCTCCGATTATGACGATCTTGAAGAGGTACTCTTCTCCCCCCTCGTCGTCATCCGAACCCCACATTTTCAACTCTATTTCCGAGACCAACACTGAAACTCCAACTCCAACTCAGAGAGAGAGAGAGAGAGAAAAAAAAGAAAAAGGTTTAGTTTCTGAAACTGGCTGCTTCGCTGTGATGATACTCCACACAACCTGGCATCCACAAGCTCCGTTACTCTACTCTCCTGCATTCATTGCCCATCTTGCCCCACTCCTTTCATTTTTTAAATAAACTTCAAATTACTACTACTACTACTGATTATTATTACTGCTAATCATCGTTAACTAAAATTAACTTCTTCTTTAATAAATTTATTTTAGTTAACCTTATCTATTTATTTCACTTCATCTATTTTCCTCCCTCGAGTGTTGACGTCAAAGATTCTTTAGGTTAGATTTTTTTAAAAAAATTATATGTTTCTATTTTATTTGTTTTAATTACTCTATCTTCCATAATTAGAAATATATTATTAAACGTAGGTTATTTGACTATTTTCTAATAATTTACTTTTTTACAGGTGAGTGTACAAATTTGATCATTTTTATTTGTAAAAGAATAAAGATTTATTTTTATTTTTTTAAAATTGATGTAACCTGAAATGAGTTGATAAATAAGATTCAAAGTCTATTTCGTTATAAAAAGAAATATAGGACTTGAATTATGTTACACATGAAAATTTTGTGCAAATCTACAATTTAAAATTAAACTAAAATGATGATTATTGGGTAATATTTTTACACTAAAATTTTTTAACAAAAAATAGAATAAGAGCTTGGATGAACTTAAGTTGAGAAATCTAAAAGTAAAAAGTTATTTATTTTAAGTAATTGATTAAGTTGTGTTTGAAATAATCTTAAATGAATAGACATTTAAAAGAGATATCTAATTTTTAAAATCAAAAATATCATGATAGTATTAGAGTAAAACAAGCACAACTTCAAGCTTCCTAACATGAATGAGAGATTTTACAGCCGAATAAAAAAATTAATTAATAACTATTTTGCTCTCCAACTCTTATAATTACAAATAAGATGAAAATGTATCTTGAATGAGTGTCTAATCTTAATCTCATCGAGAATATTCTCCACTCCATGACCTCAAGGTATAATTATGTAGCGTGTTTTATGAAAGATTTCATGATTTGGACACCATGACTCTAGATGAACCCCAAAACATATTGTTAGTTCATGAGTAGTGAATGAATGACTACAGTGTGCAAGATGAACAAATGCTAAAGGTTGCACACAATGAGATAGGTGTTAGACATGGATTGGGAAGAAGAATTTTTAAAGGTGGAGTTGTACAAGGAAGAGATAGAGACATAACAGATAGACAAGACAATGATGGAGTGTTATCACTGTCATAATTCAATATGAATGCCCAAATAAATCACAATGAGCAATAAAGAAGTCTATTTATGGCACAACTTTCATCAAATGGATGGAAAATCAAATCCACAATATATATAATTTATTGACACATGTTGTAAGAACCACATGACAAGTAGAAATAATTGATTATCTTCCTTTGATTTTTCTCTTTCTAATAAAGTGAAATTAAAGAATAAATATTCTCAAAAGCTGGTTGGAAAAAGTATTGTTGGAATTTTAATTGATTAAGAGGTCCACAATAGTATTTATAAACAACTTGTAAGAATTATTATATATATTATAACTATAAGGCCAAATATTATATTTTGTTAGTTTGGTTAGTTTCTTTTATGAAACATCCAAGAGAGTCCATTTCTGTTGTTTGTAGCAAAGTGGATATTGAAATATTTATAGTGCATTCAAAATTTATGAATTTTATACAAGGTGTAATAAATGAAGAATTGTTTGCTTACACTAATAGTGATTAGATAGAAGATATTAAAGATAGAAAAAATACATTTGATAATGATTTTCTTTTGATTTGTGGTGGGATTTTGATAGATTTTAAAGAAATAATAGATTAGCATATCCACGATAAAAACATAATTTATAAACATTGTATTATATGTTTGACTGAGAATAATTTTGTAACATATTGATCATTATCTGACTAGAACAATTGTGATGTTTTGTTGATAATGGTTTTATAATAAAATTATAAAAAAAAACTAGTCTTGGGTAGAAGTAGTAAACATATTAGTGTTAGATTTCATTTATAGAGAAATTTATACAATGGTGATATTATTGACTTGAATTACAATAATACAAAAAACTAGTTAATAGATGTGGAAGATTTTCAGTACCTACAATGTATTTTAGGTATGTTTGAAAATTTTGAAATAATTTATTACAAGAAAGATGGAGTTCAAGGAATGAATTGTTGATTGAATCAAAAACCATTTTGATTTAGAATTTTTTTTGAAATTATGTTTGTGGTTCTGTTGTATAAGTTATTCTGTTTTCTAACAACCAGGAATATATTTTTAGACATGAGTTAGTTGGATATTTTATAGAAATTTAGTTACAGAGGTAAGTCTTTCCATTTGCTTAAGCTATATATAATGTGATATGAGTCAACATTAAAAATATTACTTTCATAGTTAAAAAGATTTAGTTGTAACTTTTAAACTCAAGGAAAAAAAAAAGGATTAATAAAGTTTAGTGTAAGAATGTGTTTAAGTGGATTCATTTCAAAGGAATAATCATGTTGTTAACCGTTTTATGAAAAAAAAAATAATTACTATTTTAACTCAAATATATTTTGGTGACGATGGAGCGTCATCTCATTTAATTTATTAATTATATTAATTAATTAAAAATAGAATGGAAGGAAAGAAAAAATGGAACGGTTGTTGTTATAATCGGCGTTGGAGTAGAGTGGAGGCAGTGAAGAGAGGCTCGGGGACTCTGCGACTTGCCTCAGTGAATTCAATTTTTGAGTTGAATCCTGGTTCATGCGAGCAACACAAAAACAAATTATATAACTCTTTATCTGCTGCCAATGCAAACCAAAACGATGTCACCTCCTGGCCTCCCGGTGTTCCTATTGCTGCTGTTTCTCATCGCCGCCGCCGCAGCCGATGACGATGCCAAACGCGACGACCAGAGGGCTCCCAAGTCCGATTCCTGCAATAACCCCTTCCAATTGGTATTCTCTTTTCTTACTTCCGTTCGATCTCCCAAATCCATCACAATTTTATATTATCTTATTTTTCTGCTGCAGGTGAAGGTGGAGAACTGGATTGATGGTGTGGAAGGGAGTATTTATAATGGCGTCACTGCCAGATTTGGCGCTCTTTTGCCTCAGAAACCTGAAAACAGTGTCAGAACTCCTGCTATTTTCTCTAATCCTGTAGACTGCTGTTCAAATTCAACTTCAAAGGTTCTTTTCTTCCTCTTCCACCCTGCTTCCCTTCACCTACGATCTAATACATTTATGCCCTGCTAGGTGCCGATTTTAGAAACAAACTAGATAAAAACTCTCTAACTTAATAAGGGACCTCATCCATGTTCTGTCTTCGTATTTCAATATGTTTTCTGTTATTCTATTTTTACCCTCCAATAGCGATAGTTATATTTAACGAGAATGTGGTATATTGTTTTTCTCAAGAAGCATGCCGAGGGAGTTATGCGTTCCTCTTTTTTCAGTTGTCTGGATCACTTGCTCTCTGTGTGCGTGGGGGTTGTGACTTCACAGTCAAAGCTGAATTTGCACAGTCTGGAGGTGCTACTGGCATGTTGGTGATAAATGATGCAGAAGGTTTGTTTTAGTGCTTCACACACTATGATATGAGACTTCCGTACTCATTTACAATCATTGGTAAAGTGACGCTTTTGAATACTGAGGCATATTCATTTATATGAAGATGCAGGCAATTCTTGAATACATGTAGTACATAATGGAAGGATGAAATGAGTACTAAGTAGTAAAACATCTGACATAAACATGGACAAAGGGACACGGCCCTTTTCCCACTATTGCTCTCATCTTTGAATATCCACTAAGTTTTAGCATACAATTTACTTATTGAATCACTCGTTTGGTTGCAGTTAATGACTTGCACTCTCTTCTTTTTTCTGCTTTGGTCGATAAAAGGCTTTATTATGATCGTATTTAGTGTAGTATCTAACTATAAATTTTTCCAGATCTCTTTGAGATGGTTTGCTCCAATAGCAGCGAGGCAAACATTTCAATTCCAGTTGTAATGATAACAAAGTCAGCAGGAGAAGGTCTCAACAAGTCTTTAATATCTGGAAAGAAAGGTCAGAACTTCAATTTTTTGAACATCTGTTAGTGCAATTGTTGTTTCTGAGCAAAATATTTAGGCTCTATATCTATTAAACAATGTTTTATACTTCTAAGATGCAAATAATATTTTTTTTTTCTTCTTTTTGGCCATTGTAAAATGTGTATTTGAGTTCAACGGTGTTGCTTGTGGCTATAAACCTGACTGGGCCTAATGGGATATGACTTGATTGTTGTTGCTAGTAACATGTATACGAGGACAGTTTATTCTCCTCTCTTCTATTCATTTTATTCTCCCCCCAATTTGAGAAGAAGACTAAAAGTGACTTGGTCATGTGAGAAGAAGATCATCAGAGACTCCAATGAAAAAAATATCAGATGGAAGCTAGTTTGCTTAAAAACAGAAGGGGATGACCTTAGAAAGGATGCTTTAACAGCCTGCAGCTCACCCTTCTAACACAGAATTGATAGAAATATTTTAGCGCTTTTATTCTCTAAGAGCATCTCCACTGACATGAGTTGCTTTATACATTAAAATGTGATTTGTGGTCCCTGTTGTGGTATGTCATCGCTAAGCAACTTACACCTAATTTTGCTCCAATGTAAGAAACTTTAACGGACTCCTAATAACTCACAATTGTGTAATTTTTAATGGTAGTAGATACTAGATAATCAATTTTTAATGTTAAGCACCCATTTCTCATTTAAGATTCACATCTTATTATAAAGGAACACCTTGCCACGAAAAGATTTCATTTCTTCAAGTTAAGGAATTCATAAAGAAACCACCATGGAAATGCTCCAAGTAGCTCTTTTTTTTTTTTTCTTCTTTTTTTTAATATATTGCATTGAATGGTTTGAACAAGAGTTGAACCTAAGCTTTTCCAGTGACAGATCGGGCATGTCACTGCTAAACCAATGGTTCTTCTACATGATTCTTGTACAATAATTTGATGTATTAACTTGCTTGGGAAAATGAATGTATGTTTTGTCCAAATCAAAGAACTGAACCGAGATGTATTTTATGCAAGTGCACTCAATGTTGTGTGCTGAATGCCTGTACCAGTTGTGACTATTTATGTTTCTTAAATGATGACATCTTTTGTATTCAGATTATTTATGCATTGTAAGATATATTCAGTGAACTTAATTCTGTTTTGATTTATTGTATATGTTATGAATCAAATTAATTATTCATGTTAGATATTATTTTTTGGTTTTTTCCCCGTGATTTTACCTGTTATATTTCATAAATTTTAAATTCTGTTAGTATGTTACAAATGTCCAATTAAACTCAGTTGACCTTGATTGAAACCTTTAACTTATCTCATTTGTGGTTCATGGATTGTTTAAGTTTTAAAAGTATTGATTAATACTAACAGTGCCACAATGTGTTATTTGAGTAATGGGTTTTGTTAATAAAACAAGCTTATTCATCTAGATGTCAGGTTTATTTTCCACTTGACTTACAGATTGTTAATTTTGAGTTGTCTATTGCAGTGGAAATTTTGTTATATGCTCCATCTCGGCCACCTGTCGACTTCTCTGTTGCATTTTTGTGGTTGATGTCTGTTGGAACAATTGTATGTGCTTCTCTATGGTCAGATTTAACTACTGCGGAGAAGTCTGATGAACGCTATAATGAATTATGTCCCAAGGTTTTTTTTCCTTGAAACCCTATATTATCCATAAAGTTTATTATACATAAATGTGCTTTTGTGATTCCTTAAGTAAGCACTTTTCTGGATGTGAGAACATGCTTTTGTCACGAGAGAATCTACTAATATTTGAACAATGCTAAATTGGGAAATGTATAATCACAGTTTGACCTTAGCATGTGTATCGATCTACATTTCCTATTTTATTTTGTTTTAGTCACTGATAATTTTATTAGGAGTGCGTGTTTCAAGTTTTGCAAAATTATTCCTGGGAATGAACTTATGAATATAAAATCCTGGTGTTTGTTTGTTATACCTTTTAAATTATTTATGAAGCATGCCCAATTCGGTGAATGTGTCATCTTTTATATTTTGCTTGGCTTTTGTTTCCATGGCTGATTCTCACATTAACTAGGATAAACTACTGGATGTGGTACTTAAGCCATGAAATTCTCCCACTTTAATGGGCTAGTTTTTTGGGTTAGACTCTACTTTATAGTTGGTGTTTTCCTTGAGAGTTGAATTACAAAATAGGCTACCGATGGGTTGGATTAAGGTGCAGACCGAATACTAATAGGTGAGTAAAGCCATCAAAGAAAAAAAGGTACCATGGGGTCAGTGTCAATAGAGTGAAAACCATTGTGGACTTTTCGGCCCTTAAAGGTGACAATATTAGGAGTTCCACATTGAGTAGAATAAACTACTTGATGTGGTACTTAGGCCTCCAGATGTTTTCACCAAATGGATTAGTCATCTGGGTTGGACTCTCCTGTTGTGCTCAAGTCCTAATAGGTGGGTACATTCATTCCCTCAAGGAATATTGGAAGTTTTAACTTATCATACATCACAACCATTATCTTCCATTCCCACTTTTGTTTTGTACTTCTACCAGTTGTTGTAAGCATTCCCGTAAATGTTAAACTCTATCCAGACATGTTTGGTTCGATTTACCCAAGATAATATTCCTCATTATAATATTCCCAGGAATAAATAATACCACCTATCTTCTATGAATTTTACAATGGAGTACAGGAGTGTGCCTTCTTCCTTTTTGTTTACTGATACATTATTTTTTTCATGTTTACTTTTAACACATGTTCAACTGTATTAATTTGCACCTATATGTTTCTTTTCTTTTTTTTAGGAATCTTCGAATGCTGAAACAGCCAGAGATGATTTTGACAAGGAAATTGTTAATATTGATTCAAAGGGTGCCATCATATTTGTCATAGCAGCATCTACCTTTCTTGTGCTATTGTTCTTCTTCATGTCATCTTGGTTTGTTTGGGTGCTGATTGTACTTTTCTGCATAGGTGGTATTGAGGTAATGTAGCTCATTTCCATGGATTTTTCCTTTAGTCTAGTGCTCTTGCTAATTAGCAAAAAATCATATTTCATGATGTGCATGAAAAAGGAGGTATTGGTTCTGAATCTTCCATGATTAAATTTTCAGTCTATAAATAAATTCAAATTTTGAACTAGCAATTTGAGTGTTTGACACATGTAGCAATCAGATTATACTGCATTAGTTTTATTGATTACATAAACAAGTATAAAAGGGTAAGAAAAAAAGGAAGAAAGTGAAAGTCTCTTGAGATAAAGAATTTAGGAGCACTAATACAAGCTTTGATATCGTCATCAACATACCAAATCTAAATCTCCAATGTTCCTCTGTAATTTAATTTGTTTTTTTTTTCTTTTTTTTCGTTTTCAGGGCATGCACAATTGTATTGTAAGCCTGACTGTAAGGTACAAATCTTTTTGTTTCTGGTCTGAAAATGTGCTCAGTGTTTCCTCTGCATGCCATAATTTCTGCTAATTTCTGTTTTTATTCTAATTTGAATGATCAGAAAATGCCAAAATTTTGGTCAGAAGACAGTGAGCGTACCTCTATTTGGGGAGACTTCTATTTTCTCACTGGTAGTGTTGTTATTCTGTGTTGCATTTGCAATTTTCTGGGCTGCTACACGACGGGAATCGTATTCATGGATTGGCCAAGATATTCTTGTAAGTTTCAGTTTTAGTACCTTCAAGACAGGTCTTTCTATTATTATTTCAGTTTCTAAATTCAATCTTATATTGTTAGAGATGCTTAGAATAAGAAATTTCCTTCTTTATTAAAAGTTGTCCATGAATACTGACTGTCTTTGGAAATCGGAACTTTGTATGAAGAACTACAGCAGAAGTTGCAATGGCTTTAAGTCTTGGTCTTTCTTTGTGTTTATTTGTGGACAATTCCTATTTCAATTTTTGTATATATTTAACTGAATTCACCTCAACATATATGTTGATACGCTCAAATAACTACGCATACACTGGTGCATCCATATGTGTGAATGTTAGACAAATGACGAAAAAACAGATATTCTTGGTATAACAAGTCCTCTAATTTAGGAATGGTGTAACGATCAAGTAGTTTATTATGTGAACAAGCAACTATCCCATGATCGTATGAATTACCATAGCGGTTAGTAGTTCATAGGCTATAAATATTTTTACTAATATTTCCGTTTAATTTCCTCTATTCCTAATCTTTATATTAGATTTTGTCAAATCATTAAATAATATATGTTTAAATCTGCACATGTGGGTTGGGATCTTGGTTGGTTCCATAATTGGCTTCTCAGATGTCAATCTAGAAGCTGGTTTGTTATGTCAATTATATTTGAAACCATTAGCTGATGATGATAAGTTGTCTGATCTGTCATTGTGTACTATTCACTTGAATTTTTGCTTTTTTCTTCACAGGGCATCTGTTTGATGATAACAGTCTTGCAGTTGGCTCGATTACCTAATATTAAGGTACCTGCATGGATTCTTTATCTCTACAATCAATTTGTTATGTATATGAAAACAGCTCTAATAGTTTCTTATGGATGATATTATAGGTTGCAACTGTGCTCCTCTGTTGTGCCTTTGTCTATGACATTTTTTGGGTATTCATATCTCCAGTGATATTCCATGAGAGTGTTATGATTGCAGTAAGTATTTACTTTTTAGTACTGCTATAGTACATTTACTTTTATTGTCTCAGCCATGTTAGCATCTTTAAAGGTAGAGTAATAAGTACTTATTTTCTTTTACTTGATAAAAATAAAAGTTTAGTAGAAGGTAGAAGAGAAGGTAGAAGCATGAAGTTACAGTATACATTCTGAAGCATATCAAGAGAAAAGGTCTGAACAGAAAAACACAATGACCACTAGCTAATTAATCTCGCTCTCTACACACACACACACACACACTATAATTGTGAACATGGAATTTAGGAGTGATTCAGTTAAAAACTAAATTCACAGAACTTATCGGTGCTCAATTGTTTTTCTATTTGGCATTATGGTGCTTTTTGGAGTGGAGCTTTGGAAGGAAATTAGGAAATTCTGGATCTTACACTAAAGTGTTCAGATTCAATGTGGGCAAGAAAGTAGGATGTATTTTTGGGAAAGTAATTGGTTTGTGTGGATGTTCTTTGGATGAACGAAACCTTGCCAGCGTTGATGCATGCTTATGTGCTGAAGCATGAATGGAGGGAAGTGGTAGATGGGCGGTACATGATGGTGAGTTGGGAAACTGGTTTGGGATGCAATTCTGGAGTTGTAACATCTCTTATATTTATTTTTTGTTCTTGTGCTGTGCTCATGTGCTTTTGCTTCAACAGACATTGGGATTGTACAGATCTAGTGCTCCCAGGCTAGCAGCAAAAAGGAAGGGTACACTGCAAAAAGATTCAGCATGTCTAGTAATAAACAAAAGGGAAGGGTACTGCTGAAATGGGTTAAACTTATCTGTGTGTATAGAAAGAGAGGATAGGAGAAAATAGTTATTCTCTGTGAATTTACAAGTATCATCATGTTTAAGTATTATTTAAAACTAAAATTGAGGGCTGCGTATAGCCTTGGGTACAAATTTACACCTTAGCCTGTGGTGGAAGTTAACTAAGAATGAGGGCTACATACAAGAGTCGACTAACACAGATTACATATAGTAAACAATCAATTAGCTACCCTATGCACACTTGTATTATTTTTCAGAGGGACTGTTTTCTCGCTCTAATGTTGCTTTATTTAAAAGGAAGTGATAGTTCTGGTGTTTTATAGCTTTTTGATACTCTTATGTGGGCTTCAATTTCTAGGTTGCTCGAGGTGACAAGGCAGGTGGAGAGGCAATTCCAATGCTTTTGAGATTTCCTCGTCTTTTTGATCCCTGGGGAGGTTATGACATGATTGGGTTTGGGGATATTCTCTTTCCTGGGTTGCTTGTTTCCTTTGCTCATAGGTACTGAATTCCTTATTTAGTCAACATCATATATAAATGCAAGATTTACAAAATTGAAGATGTACATTTGAATGAATACTGACTATTTTTGCTACCACAGAAAACAGAAACCAAAGAATAATGGATATTTATTGAGTAATTTTGATGTTTCATAGCTTCGTAATTTGTCTTCGCCCTATTTGCATTCCACTGGGGAAGCTAATGTTTGGTTAAGTGAATCGTAGGCTTTTGAACTTGTACTCAGTAAATTACAAACTTGATATTTGCAATTTGATTGCACTTTGCCTGGCCATGACACCTGTGATAACCAATCCTGTTATGGATATCAAAATCTAATCCTTTACTTCATGAAAATACATAGTATACTTTTATGCAAGAAGATTCAGCAAGGTCTTATCATTGCTTAATATACATGCAAACTTTTGACCTATGTACAAACATCTTTACCAAGGTCCTGAAAGGGAACAGAACAAATTCCATTTGTAACAAATTTAGCACAATTTATGTACATGCTGTAGCTTTCTTGGGCTTGCAAAACATCGGAAAGTTCATTTTAATATTACTCGGAATTAACTAAAGAATGTTTTATACTGTGATGATGTTAAATGGGCAGTTTGATTGTGTTGCTTCGGCTTTTTGGGATTAATAATACTAACTTATATCAAACATGGGCAGAATCTCACAACTGCTCAGGAGTAAAATCCTATCAAATTTCATGACTTTCCAAGCCTCTTGTCCTTTGGATTGTGTTTCATGCATATTCCTAATGATCTGATGTCTCTTGGGAGAATTCTTTTCTTTATAAAATTTGCGTTAGGTGATTTATTTATTTATGTACTTTATAGAAAAAAAAATGCTGTTTTAACATATTTATTCTGTATTTTGGCTGTCATAGATTTGACAAAGATAATAGGAGGGGAGCATCAAATGGATATTTTCTTTGGCTGGTAATTGGCTATGGCATTGGTAAGTTCTTTGTTTCATGTTTATATTGAAAGACTCGTTAATTTATATCAGAACTCTGGCTAAAATTGTGTTGCTTCTGTTTTACTCGTCTACATTCAATTCAAGGCCAAGCATTTCTGGGATTCATTTAAGCATTGTTTTATTAGAGTTTAGAATTTAAGGTCTGTCATACACTTTTTGAAAACTGAAGCAGACCTGAAATAACTAACATGTGCTTCCAGTCACAAGGAATCTAAAATAAGTTACGGATGCTGATGATCGAAATTTAATTGTCACATCACAACCTCGGTTCAATGCTTCTATATCGTGACAGATGATCCTTTTATGTTTTAGGCCTCGTTTTCACATATTTGGGGCTATATCTTATGAACGGAAATGGACAACCTGCTCTTCTCTACCTTGTTCCTTGTACACTAGGTAACTAGTTTTGTGCTGAAATTAGATGCGTAGCTCGACTTTTAAGTTGAATCTATCTGATTCCAATTGTTGTCTAATTAAATGAACAGGTGTCATTGTCATATTGGGATGTATAAGAGGTGAGTTGAAGAGCCTTTGGAATTATGGCACAGACTCATCATTGTCAACTGAGCCTTCTGAAGTTTAAAGGATTACATAATTAATTCATCTTTTGAGGATTGAAGAAATTGAAATTCAACTTTGGGAATGTTCTCAGCAGCTCAATGATATGGAATGAATGCTGAGGTCAGGAAAAACCGCAGGTGTACAGTACAGTCTCCGTAACTATCTTCTGTATTGATGATTGTCTTTTATGATTATGACTGCTTCATACTTCACTTGTAAAAGGAATGATAAACAGATGGAAAAGGAGGTATAAAAAATTAACCATCATTAGCCGTAGTGGTACGTAATTGAACCGATGCTAATCATCGTTTCTCATTTCTTGTTCACTTGTCTGTAATTTCCTCGTCAAACTAAAACTAAGCAAACGCTGATGCATGCATTCACGATGTTAGATGGGTTACATTATCACGGCGATTTTAAATTCTCTACTAGTTATATGAATGACATTACCACTTATTGTTGAGGTGTACACAAGTTCCGTCTAAGGTGCAATAGAAAAATAATATTCTTTTATTTACTTTTTTTCAATAATAGTTTGATTATGATATTTCACTTGCGTAAAAATCAAATCTGAAAATGAATCATAATTAAAAGATGACGGCTAACACTATTTATTACTGTGAAATGAATATTACAACGTTACAAGAGGAATCTGTTATTATAAAATGTTTTGATATTTGAAAGTTATTCCAGGTTTTGAAAGGGTATGCAGTCTCTCCATAGGCATGTCTATTTACGAAAATGAAAAATGGTCAGCATGAGATAAAATTAATGAGTGTATGAATAGCATAACTCATACTATCACATGCTCTAATAATAATTTTTTTGTATGGGCTAAGGAGTTAAACCTCATTTCTAAGCAGGAAAAATAATTTCAAACAAATTACAAAGTTAACACTGCAATTTAACCTTTTTAATTTTAGAAAAATGGTTGTTTTACTATGTTTAAAATTTTTATTTATACAGAACTAAAGTAAAGATTGAACGAAGGAATATGATAGGAATTGCGATAATTAATATTCACTTATCTGCTTATTAGTTAATTACCATTTGTGTTTGATTAATTTAAAAAATGGAACTTCCAAACAATTTGCCTGATAATTCATTTGAGAAATATGATGAAAGTCTCACTAAAACTAGAAAATCAAGTCCTGTATTTGCGCATTTAATTTATTTGGCAGACTATTCTCAAAAGCGTAAAAGGTAAACGATTATTGTCAATGACATTAAACATTGTGATTGGGGAAAATCACATGTTGGCTCATTGGACAAAGCTATCCTAAATGGTGAAACCAAGGAACTTAATGTTTTATTTCCATAGATTCCTCAATAATTGATTTTTTTGCTATCGATGCTGAATACATTATTCTATACAAAAATTTCTTTTCTTTTTTAAAAGTTCTTGTTTCAATTTATGCATTGATTTTTACTGTTCATATTTTATAATTCAAATATGACACACAAATTAATTATGAATAAATAATGAGATTTCATTGACAGGCAATCCATTAATTTCAAAACTGTGCTTAATGATAACTTAAATTAATTAGCTGTTTCTGGTTTGGATCAAATGGTCAATTCAGAACAAGACAAGTTATCCATTTTCTTATGGATCAAATGCTTATTGTTCTTAAATCCCCATTCCATCCCCAATAATCTGAAGACACACCACACAACACATGTTATGAGCAAGTTAATTTTTCCACTTCACTTGATGTGGTGGAAAAGTTAGGATGGAGTAAAATATTTGACTTGTGCATTTTGTTGCTAAGAATAAAAAAAGTTTCAATCTCTTTTGGTACAATCACCTCTCCAAACCCCAGCTTCTTTGCCACCCATATTCTGCCAACAACATCTTCACATGTCTTTGTTTGTAGTGAACACATTAAAAATTTCAACTCTCTTATTGCTCTTGGTCCTACCACTAGACACTCACGGGTTGCTTCTATACAGACACCACACACTCCCTCACTATAAAATATTGTTCCCCCTTCCTTCCCTCTTCCAATCATCATACACTTCCAAATGCTTTAACTTTGTAGAACCTTCTTCACCTTCACTCTTCTCTTTTCATCCATGGATCATTTTCTTATTCTTCTTCTTTTCCTCACATCTCTCTTCACTTCCCCTTTTCTGCTCATTGCTCAATCTCCAACTCCAATCATCTCTCATATCAGTGTAGTAGGAGCTGTTTATTGTGATACCTGCTCCACCAGCACTTTTTCTAAACAAAGCTACTTCTTGCAAGGTAAGAAAGTTAATTAATCAGAGCAGTATATGAACGGTTCATGAGTTCTAATTTTGCAATGCACTGTTTCATTGATTTGTTCTGATCAATTAATCAGGTGTTGAAGTTCACATACAGTGCAGATTTAGAGCGACCTCACCAAAAACCAACGAGCAGATAAGCTTCTCAGTGAACAGAACCACAGACCAAAATGGAGTGTACAAGTTGGAGATACCATCAGTGGATGGAATTAACTGCATGGACGGTTCAACAATTGTGTCACTCTGCCAAGCATCTTTGATAAGTAGCTCCACTTCCACTTGCAATGTTCCCTTTCTCAAAACCACAACACGCGAGATATCAGTCAAATCAAAACAAGACAACCTCTGCGTGTACACCTTGAGTGGTCTCAGTTACAAGCCACCTCAAAAGAACACTACCTTGTGTGGACATCAGAATCAGCAACTTTCATTGGCAAACTCTCTCAACCCCTCTGAGTTCTTCTACCCTTGGCCACAGCTACCATTCCCTCCTCTTCCACCTTTTCCATCCTTACCCTTTCCTCCATTGCCATTCCCAACCTCACCACCAATCCCATCTCTTCCTTTCCCTTTCCCACAATATCCTCCAACCCCATCTGCCTTTTCACCCCCTCCATTCAATTTGCAAGACCCTAAAACTTGGGTACCTCCAATCCCTTCCCTTTCTGAATCTCCACCACCCCCACCTGCTTTTAATTTAGGGGACCCCTCCACTTGGATCCCTCATATTCCTCCCTCACCTGCCCCTAATATACCACAACACCAAACTCCCTAGAACTTCCTACATTGCAATACTTTTTTATTCTCTTTATTTATTCCTGTCATAATTACATTGTATGGAAACATGTGATTGAGCTGTGAACAACATAATATAGAAACTACATTGCAATTCAGTAATTGAACTTTATTGGGTGGTAAGGTAACACAACCCCCGTCGGTGTTGTCTTGTTCTGCTCACGTGTATACTGTGCTATTTAGTCAAAAGTGAAGCAGGTCACAACGAGAATAATATGAGGAGCGATCACAGAAAAGGAATCATAGGATTTTACTTCAATCAAGACATGTTGGTTCCTAGTCTAGTAACTTGATGTCGTGCTTTGTTTAATTCTTCTAAATTTTCGTTTCAGCGACTGAAAACCAGAGACATTGAATAATACTTCTAAATTTATTTAGAGGTAATACCACTACACCTCCACCTACCTGAGATAATCCCCTGCCACAGATTTGTATGAAAACAGAATTTTTAAGTTAAGGTTACGAGCTAGAAATAATACAAACACAGTTGGATTATATGTAAAAGATTATGTAAACACAGTTTATTAGTAAGTGTTTCATCCGATAAGAATGACAAAACTAAGTGTGATAAACATAATCTGTCACTAAAGGACATTAATTTATAGTTCCAATTTTTCTATGTAACTTCTATATGCTAGGTCTCTGTTGTTACAATCTTCATGGGATCTATCCCAATAAGTAATCCCAAATATGTAAAAGGGGATTTAAGAATAGTACACTTCAACATATTAACATATGTCAGTACTCTTTCTTCATCAGCTCAAAACGCTCCAAAATTTCTTTTAAAAGCTTAGTAATAAATGTTCAATCAAATGAAGATGACAAATTTAAGTTTGCAAACATAATAAACCACCAAAGGACATCAATTTATATTTCCAAATTCCAAGTTTGTTATGAAATTCTATATAATAGGTCTCAATGTCACAATTTTCCTCGAATCAGCCCAATAAGTAATTCCATGTACGTAGTAAGGAATCTGAGAACAACACAATTCAAAATATTAGCATATGTTGATACTGTTTCTCTATCCAACCCAAACACCCCAAAATTACTCTCAAAGAAGTTGACTTATACTAACTAATAACACTAAAATTAAAATACAAACAATACAAAAACTGCAACTTATACTAACATCTTGATATTTAAAACATTATCCCCTATTCATTAAACTATTAATAATTGATTAAATTTATTAAATTAAAGCAAAATAAATTATTTTTTCTAACATTGGTGTGGAAATCCTTATCACAGGAGATCTCAGTCTTGATGTCTTTTTATCTTGTAATTGTTTTCACTGTCTGATGTTATTTTGATAACATTCGTGGTGCACATCATTTGAGCTATTTTAAGTTGTTTGAATGAACCAACCCATAATCACTCCTATACAAATGAATTTATTTAATCCATGTTTTATAGAAGTTTAGCACAAACATATATTTGCTAATTCGTGAGGATCAGTATTTCCTGATCTTTACACATGGATGCCATAAAACCATGAAATTAGAACTATCTAGAATTTGGAATTTTATTAATGGATGGACTAAGTTGTACAAAAACTAGTTTAATATATTATTTGACATTGTTTTAGGAGCTCACATAATTATTGACATATTTATTATTTTAAGGAATAATCCAAATTCCACTTAAACTCGGTTTACATTTTGACAAGTTGGGTTTGAAGTTTCCAACTTGAAAAACTTGCACACCTAGTTACGTGATTCATTAGGAGTTTCCAAATCACCACAACATATCTTGTTGCATTGCATATATGTGATTATATTAAATAATCAGTAAGTGTGCTGAGGTTCGACTTAGTAACTTGGGGAAAGTTAAAATATTATTAAATAAAGAGTGTGTATCTAATTTTTGAAGAAATAGCAAAGAGTGTACAAGTAATTTGTCTTTCTTTTCTTTTTTTCCAAAATATCACGAGTGTGAAAAACTGCACTACGCAATGCATTCAGAATCAGTGTAACCAAAAAATATGTATAGTGTATTTTTCTTTTCAATTTATTTAAATAATCCTTAAATTCTATGCAAATAACACTAAAAAAGAGCAATAGCAGGCATAGTATGTGCATTTCAAAACTCTCTTGACTCTATAATATAATTAATAGTTTTTTTTTTTCGTATTCTAAAGTTGATTTTATTGTTTTTCTACATATTCAGTCATGGATTCAATTAATTTTATCTAATTTATCAATATTAAATGTCAATTAATGTAGAGATCAAAGTCTTACAATTTAAAAAGTATACAAATTTAAATTAAGAAATTAAATATTAAAAATCACGACTCAGCACTTTAGTTTCTACACATTGTAAAAAAAAATGTGTGCAATGTTGGACATGGACTTAACGGACAAAAAAAAAATTATATAATTTAAAAATATGAGAAGTCAAAATGGAATAATTAAAAAATAGACTTATGGAGACACTGTGATATCGAATTTAGTATTTATAATATTTTTTTTTTTTAAAAAGAGTGCTGAGGATGAAAATAACAGGTAAAAAATTTGAATTGATGGAAACAATTAATGTACAGGTGGGATGTGTTAGTGCTGAGAAGGATAAATTAATAGACATATATATTACATGATTGCACGTCTTATAAGAAGTATTAAGAACTATCCCCCACTCCTAATCTTAATCTTAATCTTAACCTTAATCTTAATCTCACATATCTATATCACGCCTCCCTCAAGTTAATTATTTAACAGTCACTCACAAATCAACAAAGCTTATGATTAAAATACTACACACACTCACTAATACGCTTTATGCAACTACGCTTATTTTAAATATACCTAAATCTCATACATCATATAAAATAAATAATTACAAGTCAAATATTGTTTAACTTGAATGCATTGGCTATATTATATTTTAAATATTATTTACAAATAAAACTCATTTCTCTTTTATATTAACTATTTTTAAATACATTTAATTAGAAAGTAAAGTGATTAATCTGGAATAGACTCTTTTTTTAAATTAGTTATAAATATTTTTTAATACGATTCTAAATATTTTAACATATATTTTTATATTCTATAAATTTAAAATTAACTTGAATTTTAACAGATGATAAGAAGAATAGTGACTGATAATAAGTTACTTTAATCAGAAGATATGAAATGTTGATAAGTATATCATTCATGCAACTATTTTATAAACATTTTCATTAAATTATTTATTGAATAATTTAATTTATATTTTAGTGGTACATCTTAATTTGATGTTTTTGTTAAAAAAATATGAAGTAATTTTTTTCATTTAAAATGCATTGTGAAGACGTTATTTTCGATTGTCCAAATGCAATGGATATTTATATTGTTACTAACATCAGATGTGACTTCTGAATTGTCAACATCAGAAATGGTGTACAAATTAAGTCCACCATCGTCATAATCATAATGATAATCGTAATTAAACTCTGAAAAAGTCAACCATTTTGTACCTGATGTCTCGTATTAAATAAAAAAAGTATTACTATAATTATTTTGGTGCGAAAATAAATAACATTATTATTATTATTGGATACGTCAAAGCTTCACAAAAATACAAAATAAATTTGACCTTCTTATCCCGTTCCACCGCCCAATATGCCACCTTTTAATTAACAATACACTTTACTAATATGTTATTAATCAAATAAAAAAAATACTTTGAATACAACTTTTAATTATTAACTCTTAGCCAAAAATAAACGAAAGTAAAATGAAAATATAGTTTCTTGCCGTGATGTGTTTATTAAATAAGTTATTTGGTTACAAAGGTTGATGAAATAATAGTAGTGCGTTTTACATACGCCACCCAAATACCACTTTCATTATAAAGGTTTATTTTCCTTCACAATTTTTCAATTATTGAAAATTTGATGAAAAACACGTTATGAAGGTAAGAAAAAAAATAGGGAAAATGCAAGAGAAGTAATACTGATTATTTGTTTTTAATATCATCAAATACTAATATTAATATTTAATATAATTAAATTTGTTTAGCTCGAGTGCTTCGTAATAACATTAATGTGAGCACCATAGGTACTAAAATTAGATAATAAACAACATAAATTCAATTTATTTCTGTATGGTAGTTTTTCTTTCATTTTTTTTTTCATTTCATTACATTATGGTAAACTATGACTCCTATTATATTAGCTTATTCCTGTTTGATCACCATGTATTCGAATAATGGTTTTTATGCTTGATATGGTACAAATGATAACTAAATTAATTATAGATAACGAATATAACTCTACTGAGAGATTTATAATAAAAGAAATGTGAAAAAAGAAAAGAAAAAGATATTTTACCTTCAAGGCAGTAATTAAAATTATATATGTTAGACAAAAAGAAAATAAAAGTAAAGAATTGAATTCTTTGTATTTGATCATGAACTAGGTTGATTTAGTGAAATTTACAACAATAATGACCGAGGTTTAGAAAAGAAAAAAAAAAGATGAACAGTAATAATGGATTATATTTTATTTGAAAGAGAGTTGATTACACATACATTAACAGTTCAAGGCAATGCACAAAGTAGGCCACTAATTGTGGTCTATGTATATACAAGCGTTCAAAATATTGTAAAATATCTTAAGAAATGAATGACTAATTTACTATTCTGTGGTCTAGATTGAAAATTTTGAAAAGTAAAAAAGTATGCAATAATTTTGAAAATCAAAAGTTTGAAATAAAATTTTGAGGAGTCAAAACATAATTATATATTAAAAGAATTTAGAGAAGAAAATTTGATAGTCGTGATTCTCTTTAATTCTTTAAAAGGTTTACTACTGATTCCAGTCAATAAAATAATATTTATCTATAATTAATAAATAAATAATAAGTGTTAACAGCATTGTACAATTTTTATGGATTAAATATGTAAGAAAATTACAGGATAGAAAATTTTAGATTTGACTTTGGAAGTGTATGGACGAAAATTATAGTCTCGAAAATAAATGCTGTGCAATCTATCATATATAAGAAAAAAGTAACAATTTCTTTCTTCTGCATACGTTTGGCAGATGTCATTACATATTTATTGGTTAACTCCTTTACCAATGAGTTAAACATCTTTTTTTCTCATTTGAAATTGCTAAAAAAGAATCTATTCTCATTTCTCCTTATTAATTCTACATACCACTTGTGAGCATTGAGAATTGAAGTAGTTTTAATTTTTCACATGTTTCAATGCATGATTTCTAACTGATAATCCAACTTGGCGAACCATTTGCTTCCCAACATTAAAGGTGGGTTCACACTAACCAAGAGTGTGAAACTACCCACTATGACCCAATAAAAAGATATACGGTAAAATTAACTTAACTAGACTAATTTAATAAGATATGATATGAAATTAAATTTATTTAATAAATGAATCCTGATAATATCATTAAAACAAATAAACCAATTTAAGATGAATAAAAACATTAAAGAGACATAAGTGAAAATAAATAGAATGAGGAAAGACCATATACATAAATTAATACAAGTAACAATAAAAAACAAAATATGTGCAAAAATTAATTTAAAGAGAAGTGAATAGAAAGAAGAAAGACAACTAATTCTGTCTAAAAGATTACTAACTATTTCATTAACTTAAATAACATAAGAGATATTAAAGTCTTGATCGTAAGAGTCATAAACATTAGGACCTATACATTAAAGATCCCGAAAACGAACACAAGGGATGTTTGATTCGTAGAAGTGTTGATCCAATCAGAGGTAAGTTGATTCCGTGAAGTAAAAATGCTACCCGATGCTCTTTTCCAATTAAGGTTGTTAGAGTCGAAAAAAATATAAATATGATCCCTTCACCAAGTCTAAAACTTCATTTAATAATGACAAACACTTGCCATAGTTGCAAAGTTCTTGTCTTACAATTTTGATCTGGTAAAAGTAGTATTTAAAGTCCAATGCAACCCATCGAAAATACAGTCAAGAGATTTTTGAAGTTATCCTAGTGCCCCATATTTTTCTATCTTCCTTCCCCACCATTTTCATATTTGCATCCACATTTGAAGTGGGTGACATTGTATCTGTTCTTCATTCACATCTTCACTACCACCACGATAATATCTCTTACTATTGTTTACTTGATGTCTTTCTCAACCAATTTAGCAAAATATTATTTTTTTTAATTGAATATCGTTTGTTATTTTTAATTGAATCACGTCATAAGCGTAATTTGTCCTCTCTCACAATTCTTCGCCCTTCTTTACCATTCCTATATGTCATCATGTTTCGATGTATGCAATTCCAGTTTTCTTATCATCCCATCTAACAGAGTCCTTTTTTGTGGGTGATATTCTAATGTTTTAAATGATAAAAACACCATGATTTATGTGGTTTATGTACAACCATTTAAAAATTTGGTCAATCATATAAAAATTAAAACAAGCTGAGAATTAGTTTGTTTTGATCAGTTGCTTTTTTTTTTTTTAACTTGGATTTTTTTTAATTAAAATAAGTACTTTTTCCTAGGTAAAATGAAACAAGCCGAGGCGAATTGCGGCGAGGAAGAACAGTGACAAGGGGAAGAAGTTGGAACGACGATGGAAATGGGAATAAGACTTAGAAACTTAGAAACATACATAGATACAGATACATAAATTTTATTCAATCTGCAGAAAGAAAAGAAAGGGACGATCGATTACAATATTATTGATGAGGTGGGTTTATGGCTTGGTGGAGGAAGAGCGAAGAAGACGATAAGCGGAGGGAGAGCGCGTGAGACAGGAACAGGCAGCAACAGCTTTACGATGTTGCTCTTCCTCGTCTTCTTGTTCTTGTTGAGAATACTCCATTTCCATCAAGACCTTGTAGAAGATGTCCACGTGGCAGGGAAGGGCCAAAGGACCTTGGCTGCAGTAGCCATACTCGGATTCTGCTTCTTCGAGAAGCGTCTTGAACAGAGGGTGGTTAGCGTACTCGGTCTTGATGACGAACCTCTGCATTTGGGGTCCAACGTAGACGGAGAAACAACCTTCGGGTGCCACAACACCACTGTTACTGCCTTTGTTTTGTCCCTTGCGGCTGGGCCAGGATTTGCTCCTCATCATCATCATTCTGGTTTTTCCTCGTCCAATCCACTTGGTGATGAGCCCCTTTCCCACCTTCTTTCTCAGCGTCCCATCCACATCACTCATCTCCAAACCGATTCAAACACAACACTAAATATATAGCAATAAATGAGGGAAAAAGATGGGAACAACTCAAGTCAACCCCTGTCGTAAACCAAATAAAACATGGCCTTACTCCTCGGCCTCATTGTGTTGCTCATGTGATAGAAAGCAGGAACCAAATCTTAAAAGAAATTTTGAGGGTAAGACATGAGCATGAGAAGATATTGAAGTGGAAGAGAAGATGAAGATGAAGATGAAGATGATGAAGAGGAAAAGGCAGCAGCAGGCACCTATATACTAACACCGATTCTGTTTGTCAACTCCACAATTTCTCTGCTTCAATTATTATATTTATTGCATCCACTGACACCAAGGGTCTACTTTCTATGCACCCCATCAACTAATTAACTCCACATTTTTTCTTCCAGTTCAATTTCAATCTCCACTCTTCTGATAAATAACGTGTGAGGACACGTAATCTATCACACATCAACCAAATACACAACACAACAACTCCTTCCATCTCATCATTTTTTACTCCCCCGTTCAATCTTTCATTCTATTTTATTTTATTCCAATTACATCTTCCTAATATTCTTCTCTATTAACATTATCTAACCACTTTTCACATCTATCTTTTCTTCTTTTTTTTAATCTCTATACCAATGCATATCTAATTGTCACCCAAAGTGTCATTTATTAAATGTTTAAGTCAATGCCAATTGTTCTTCTTAATAATATCACCACATTATTTAAAAATTATCACCAAGAAAAACTCTAAATAACATTTTTGTACCCGTACAACCTTTTCTTTAAAAAAATCTTGTTAAACTTTATTTTTTTTTTTTTTCATTATTGCCTCTCTGCAAGTCTGGGCAGAGATGATGGTAAGTCAAAGCTTCGATAAACTAAAGTCAATAAACGGCATTTAATTTAGGGTGAGTTAATGTGCGTATATAATAAAAAGTCTGGTAATTACTTAAATTATAATATTTTCTAATTTTTTTATTTATATTTATATAATAATTTTTAATTTTTTAATCATAATATTATTAGAATGCTTGTGTTTATAGATAAATATGTTACTGCTACTTTATATTTGAGTAGAGAAATAATAGTACGAGTACTCTAAAAAGAATCAAAGTCATCACTTCAAAAATATTATCAAATAAGAAATTGAGTCGTTCAACAAAAAATATATAAAGAAAATAATAAAATAATTTAGTTAAGTGATAATTTTACTGAGCGAAAATTATCTAAAAATAATAATTTTTATTTAACAAGATGTCTTATTCAGTGAACATTTCCTTTATCAAGAAAATTTTTGCTACGAATCTAAGAACTTTTGTATTATGTGGAGTTCTTTGATAAATGTTTTATACACTTGCATTTTATATTATTTTATAATATAAATGTCTTTATATTACAATTTCTTTACTTAAAAATTTGTTGTTGATAAAATTTGACGTTAAGTCATCACTATTAATTTCAATAAGGGATTGGATTTGAGACATTTGACTTCAAATAAAAATATATAAAAAATTGAGTTTTTTTGGATTGAGAGAAATATAGTTAGATTTGAGTGAAAAATTTGTAAAAGTTTGTGATGAGGTGATGTAAATAATATAATTTGTGTGATTGATAAAATAATTTTTTAGTAGATGGAAATTGTAGTTTAAATTAATTTGAATTAAATATAATTAATTTATTGAGTGTAATTAATAAATTATTATTATTTTAATGGTTGAAGTTATAAGATTATTAATTATTTTAAAATAAAAAATTAAATTATTAATAAATATTATTATTATATTATATAATTAATTATATTTATTTTTTTATTTAATAAAATTAATTATTTAAAAATGTTTGAAAATTTTTATTTCTCCTCAAATCATCGGTTACGTGAGAAAAAGTCTACAAGTAATATTTTTTTTCTAATTTTATACGTTTTATTAATATTTTATTTATTGATTTTCTAACTTGTTTTCGTTTTCATCCGTTAAAATCAAATTTACGGTAAAGATTAATAAGTTGAATATTTTATTTTATTGAACGTATTACTATAAGTTTATATTTCCTTTTTAAAAAAAGAAATATTTAACGAAATTGGTAAAAGTATCTTTAAAGGATGAATTTAAATTCATTGTGAAAACAAATTTTGAGTTTTAAGGTGAAACTTATCATTGTTCTCAATTGAGAATCTTAGAATTAAGAATTCTGAAGCTAAGCATGTAAATTACGAAACTAAATGTGAGTTTGAAGGTGAGGAAGAGTTTATGTAAGTTTGATGAGATATATTAAAACTACGAAACTTAGAATGAAGAATAGTAACGTAATGGAGTGTGGAGGGTGATTGGGAAGATTGGGTGTCTGTGCTTCAGAATAAAGTTGTGATTTTTGGTATTAGTGGAGTTTGGTGGACTTCACCAAATTCTTTCACCACAATCTGTTTGTTAGTAAAGAAAATAATATTAATAAAGAATAGAAGAGAATAGAAAGTCCAACCCTCACTGTTGCTATGTGTTTTGATTCCCTTGCAGTTGAGTTGCAGTTTCAGGTTAACTCTGAATTTGACTCAGCGATTGAAATTGGAATTTGGGCATAAACATTAGATGGGTTGCTTCTCCTGTTTCGATTCGAGTTCCAGTTCGAAGGAGGATCACAACCTCCGTCCTCACCACAACCCAAAACCCAATCTCAATCCCAATCCCAATCTCTCTCTCCCTTCTCAGATTTCCAAATTGCCCTCTGGTTAGTCTCTTGCTATTTTTTCATCTCATTTCAAACTTATTCAACTTCACACTCACTCACTCACTCTTCATTCAATTGGAATTGCAGGAGCAGACAAGTTTCGGTCCAGAAGTAATGGAGGTTCCAAGAGGGAATTGCCTCCTCCCAACACCAAGGAAGGACATGGACCCCCCGTCCAAATCGCTGCTCAAACTTTTACTTTCCGTGAACTTGCAGCTGCCACCAAAAACTTTAGGCCGGACTCCTTTGTAGGGGAAGGTGGTTTTGGAAGGGTCTACAAAGGCAGACTTGAAACCACCGGTCAGGTACAGTTACTACTACTTTTCACTCCCTCCACACATCCCATGGGGAAGAAACACTGAATCATCACCAATCACTGTGCTTTCTTGGAATCACTGTCAGAATATCAAAATTATTTCTTATCTCAGACCTTATCTTTGATTTGATTCCACTTCCACCAAGACCAATGAGTTTCATTTTCCTTGGTCCATCATTTTACAATAACGCTTTTATCAATCCTTCAATCAATGGTCACTGATCTATATCATCACATGCTACCATCTATTCTAAGGGGATAAGGCCTGCTTATAAAATAGGGAAATATAGATGGTTCTTATGATTATTTTGATGAACTTAATTCCGTAGCTATCCTCAAAATGTTGAATCATCTGTGTTTAAATATTAAATATCTATTATTGTGTTCTGCCAAACACTTGTGTTATGTGCACAAGTTTGTAAGTGAATGCCTGGGAGGATGATCAAGAAATATTAGTTCATACACTTAAATTCATGTTTCTTCTTGATCAGATATCTTAACGTTTACCACCCCCTGCCTTGGTTCTGATACTCTATCCCTCTCCCAATTTTGTGACTATTTCTCCACTATAGTCTTACTAATAATTGCCCCTTCAGTCCTGTGCAGGAGCCCACATTTCATTAGGTTCTTTTTGCAGGAATTGAAATGGTTTACCTTTCACACCACTAAAGTTGTGTCCAAAATTACAACTGTCCTTTTCAATCAAAGATGACAATACTTAATTTTAAATACAGAGTAATCAAAGAGTTTTTATGTGGTTGAGACTCTAGTGATTGGTGAGTCCTAACATCTTATCATTTGGCTGTACAGATTGTTGCAGTCAAACAGTTAGACAAAAATGGTCTACAGGGTAATCGGGAATTTCTTGTAGAGGTTCTCATGCTCAGTCTTCTGCATCACCCTAACCTTGTGAATCTCATTGGATACTGTGCGGATGGGGACCAACGCCTCCTTGTTTATGAATTTATGCCTTTGGGATCATTGGAAGATCACCTTCATGGTATGGTTGTTTTGCTCTCTCTTCCTAGTTCTTCGATTAGAAGTTCTTTTAGGTTAATGTTTCTCAGATATTAAAAAATTGGGAATTCTCTTTTTGAAATTCCCTGAAAACCAAAACCAATGGCTAATACTTTATTTGAAACTCTCAACGGTACCTGTGTAGCCTTATGCAATACTAATCCAAAAAAAGAAAAAATATTAAAAATTATTACAATTTTAGCTTTTCTGATGTTGTCAGATATTACAGAAACTTATATCCTCTAATTAAATGATTAAAACAATTAAACTACTGTATGTGTTTTGGGATGTAAAAAAGTATAAATAATGCTGTACAGAAAATTCTTAAATGACATTGAATTCTGATAGTGGTCACTGTATTCTTTGACGCACTCGACTTTCTCTTGTAGAATGACATTTCTAGGTAGTGAGTGAGCTGTTCTTCCAAGTCAATATTTGCCTAAATTCTTCTATTTCCCTACAATGCATGTTGTTTGTTTGCCTTTTTTCTTACATATCTATTAAAATTGATAGAATTTTTCTCAAGGTTTTAACTCTTGCAATGGTTTTTTTGTTGTCTTTGTGAATGTATTACATTATTAAAATTTGATTGCGGTTTTTACACCCTGTCATGGGAACATCCATGCTCGTTATGTTATGCCCATCTAATTTTTATGTTCGAAGCTTTGCCTCTCTGACACATGATTACTGTATGAGTTCATGATTTTCTTATATCATTACTTTAAGGTTTCATTCATATAACATCCTATATTTCTGTTTCCATAATTGTTTTGTGGATGACGAGCATAGAAACTTTAAAATTCTGTACAACAAGATGGCATGAACATACCTTCAGCTTGAAGCTTCCTGCATAAAATAATCATTAGCTATGATCGGGATGTTTTCTTGTAGTTTTCCTTTTAAATGTATTCTTCCTAATCTTAGTATGGTAACGCCAATTGAGTGATAACTACAAACTCTTTAATGGGTGAGTAGTTCCACTAAGTAGCATAACACAATGAATAGTGGTGACAATCAGGCTGTGCTTTCAGGTTCAAGCTAGGCTTTCATATCAGGCCATGCCAGAACTAAAGTGGGAATTTCCAGAGCTAGATCCAAACTTCCATAAACTAACACTTCAGATTAAAAAAACAAATCAAAGTCAAAGACTTTTTTTACCCAAACAGTATCTTACAACCTAATATACAGTTTAGAATGCCAAAACGCATGGTAGAACAATGAGAGCTTTTCTTGTTTAAAGAGCAAAAGATTTTTCACATACATATATACTCGCTTACTACCGGAGTAAGTCTTACAAAATTACTCCGCTTAATAACTTTTTCTATAATATGAATTTGGTAAATGTTTCTGTTAAAATATATGATATTATCTTAATGATCATGCACGTCAAGTTTTAAATAAATTGAACATTTAGAAGTATTCAATCTCATGGCCTATATTTACTTATAATTTGAAAAATACAGTGTATGTTAAAATAAATTTAATTAATGAACTGTTAAATAATTTTAATATATATGTATGTACAGTCAAATGATACCTACCTGGTCAAGCTTTGTAAAATGCATCTCCATTAACTTTTCATCAAAAAGTAAATTTTATCAATCTAATTAAATATTAGATTACACTACAAATATCTAAAATTGTATACAATTTTTATCCATAATGATCATGATAATTTTACTTAAGTCATTGGTTGGATTGATTAAATTTTGCTTTGGATGAAAAGTTATTGGACTTGTTATTTTAACGAGTTTGGTACCTTGTGAAATTTGATACAATCATTATACACACAAGCTCAATTGTCAAACTTGACAAACTTACTCCTTTAGTAACTTCTTTCAAATATTAATTTTTTTTTTCAATTCAATCAGTGAATCATGTAATATTATCACGATGTCATGCATTCCTATTATCACGATGTCATGCATTCCAAATTTTAAATAATTTATACACATAAGCATGTAATTTAGTGATAGAAAATTACTTATATTTTACATTGCATGCTATATGTAAACTATCTTTTAAGCAATATGTAGTTGTCATAATTACAGTTGATGTTTAACTTCGTTTATTGATCTGTGTGCAGATCTTCCCCCTGATAAGGAACCACTAGATTGGAACACTAGAATGAAAATAGCTGCTGGTGCTGCAAAAGGATTAGAATACTTGCATGACAAAGCAAACCCTCCTGTCATCTATAGAGACTTCAAGTCATCTAACATATTACTTGATGAAGGATACCACCCTAAGCTTTCTGACTTCGGTCTTGCTAAGCTTGGTCCTGTTGGTGACAAATCACACGTTTCTACCCGAGTCATGGGAACTTATGGTTACTGTGCTCCTGAGTATGCTATGACTGGACAGCTGACAGTGAAGTCTGATGTATATAGCTTTGGGGTTGTCTTCTTAGAGCTTATTACTGGCCGCAAAGCAATTGACAGCACCCAGCCCCATGGAGAACAGAATCTTGTCACATGGGTTTGCTCTATTCTCTCTCTTGTCATTGTAGTTAGTTCAGCATGCATAAACTCTTGTAAATTAGTTGTATGTTTGTGCAGGCGCGTCCACTTTTTAACGACCGCAGGAAGTTTTCAAAGTTGGCCGATCCAAGGCTGCAGGGACGGTTTCCCATGCGGGGTCTTTACCAGGCTCTAGCTGTGGCATCAATGTGCATTCAAGAATCGGCTGCCACACGCCCTCTGATTGGAGATGTTGTGACAGCCCTCTCTTATCTGGCTAACCAGGGCTACGACCCCAACAATGTGGGGCATGGTTATAGGGGGTCTAGCGATGATAAAAGGAACAGAGATGATAAAGGTGGAAGAATACTGAAAAATGATGAAGCTGGGGGATCTGGACGCAGATGGGACTTGGAAGGATCCGAGAAAGATGACTCCCCACGAGAAACTGCAAGAATGATAAACAGAGATCTAGATAGAGAACGTGCTGTGGCTGAAGCCAAGTTGTGGGGAGAGAACTTGAGACAAAAAAGACAACAAAGTTTGCAGGAGGCCAGTTACGGTTCTAACTAAGGCATAGTTTCCCAGCTCACTCTTTTACAACTTGGGTTGCTTAATTTTCTGCTTTGAGGCTATGGAATGTGGAAAAAAAAAAAATGGGAAACTTACCTGGGGTAACTCGACCAGCCAATTTAGGCTAAAAGATTAGGTTCTAATTTGTTCAGCTGCCTAGTAGCCAATACTTGCAATAGCTGCAACATGTATGAACCTCATTACAAAATCTTTTCTAACATAACCTTTTGGCTCTCTGTTTTCCCTCATTTCTTTACTGTACTTTCTTTCTGTACATTTTTTTTTCCGAACTGGTCATGGTCTCTGGTTTGGAACACCCTAAGTTTGGCAGATTGCTGTAGTAAACACGCACAGACAAAAAAGCTTCTCCTAAGTGTTTATGATAATCTGAACATCGGCTATAATTGTTATCAAACTAATTAGTAACAATCGTAGTTAACGTAGCCTACTTCGGCTCATGGGGCAAAACTTTTAAGTCTCAATTTAGTGAAATAGTGTTTGTAATCATTTTAGTCATGCAATTCACCGTTACTAACAACTTTATTGAAGTTTCTCTACTACTTTTTTAATAATACTTCCTACTTCTAGTTGTTTTTCCGTGTTTGTCAATATAAGAACTCTCGCTTTAGTTGTCATTAGACAACACGATATGATTACATGTTGCTTACAAACATTCAAATATAATCAAATATCCCATTCAATCACCTGGTATTAATTAGGGGTGTTCAGAAAAACTATTTTAACTGAAGAACTATTTTTTTTTATAACTAAACTGAACTGCACATTAAGTTCAGTTTCAAAAGGAAAAACTAAATTATTATAATAAAATATTTCAGTTCAGTATCATTGTTTGTCGATAAAAACTATTGCTTATACTACAGCCACTCTGTGCTTTATCTTTTATTTTTTGCTATATAATTAATCTATCAAGCAT
>Ga0209489_100509_pt1 | contig 73050 bp, 23 predicted proteins | sample SiratrowhiteBW_FD_187527 | JGI IMG/M metagenome (GOLD analysis project Ga0209489, IMG submission 187527) | Root nodule microbial communities of legume samples collected from California, USA - Siratro white BW (SPAdes) (version 2) | ecosystem: Host-associated > Plants > Roots > Nodule | place... | reverse complement strand
ATGATTTTTTTTTTCTGGAAATCTCTTAACCCTTTTTTCTGGATAAATGAAGGATTTATGTAATGCTACAACGCATTCAAAATTCTTGCATCTATCACTGTTCATAAAAAAAAAAATTCTAAACAGTGTGCTTATTTGTTCTTTTTACATGTCTTGCAGTTTTGCAGCTTTGTTATAATCAGTTAACAGGAAACATACCTACACAGCTTGGTGATTTGAAAAAGCTGAGTGTTCTTGCTCTTCAGTCAAACCAGTTGGCTGGAGCTATCCCTGCTGTTCTAGGCGATTTGGGAATGTTGACGAGGCTAGATTTGAGTTCCAATAGTCTCTTTGGTTCCATTCCCACTAAACTAGCCAATCTTCCTTCACTGCAAGTTCTGGATGTTCACAACAATACTCTCTCCGGGAACGTACCCACTGGTATAAAGATGCTATTTTTTTTGCTTCTGTCCATTTCTTTATTGATGTTTTTTGTAAAAAAATAAGCTTATTCTGCTTTCCTTGGTTTGATGAAGCTTTAAGGAGACTAGAGGGTGGATTTGTGTATGAACACAATGTGGGGTTATGTGGAGTTGGATTTTCATCCTTGAAAGCTTGCACTGCTTCAGATAATGCCAATCTCACTAGACCTGAACCTTATGGAGCAGGAGTTGGCAGTATCACTAGGGATATCCCAGAAACTGCTAATGTCAAGTCTCCTTGCAATACAACTCATTGCCAAAATCCATCAAAATCCAAACAAGCTACATCTATTACGGTTGGCATAGTTCTAGTAACAATTGCAGTATCAGCAATTGGTGTTTTGACCTTCACTATGTATCGGCGGCGGAAACAAAAGCTTGGAAGTGCCTTTGATATCTCTGAAGGACGACTAAGTACAGATAAAGCCAAGAGTATATACAGGAAAAATGGATCTCCTTTGGTTAGCCTTGAGTATGCTAATGGTTGGGACCCTTTGGCTGATAGCAGGAATTTCAATGGAGATAAGCAAGATGTGTTCCAGAGTTTCAGGTTCAACTTGGAAGAAGTGGAGTCAGCTACTCAGTATTTCTCAGAGTTGAATCTGTTGGGGAAGAGCAACTTCAGTGCAACATATAAAGGGGTGTTAAGAGATGGATCTGCTGTTGCTGTGAAGAGCATCAGTAAAACTAGTTGCAAATCAGATGAAGCTGAATTTTTGAAGGGATTGAACATTTTGACATCCCTTAGAAATGAACATTTAGTGAGGTTGAGAGGATTTTGTTGTTCAAGGGGACGAGGGGAATGCTTCCTGGTCTATGATTTTGTTCCTAATGGAAACCTGACACGCTACCTTGATGTGAAGGAAGGTGATGGAGAAGTTCTTGAATGGTCAACTAGAATTTCTATTGTGAAAGGGATTGCTAAAGGTTACTCTTCTATCCCAAAGTTTGATACTTCAACAATCAGCATCTATACTTCAACGATCAGCATCTTTAAAATATTCTAAGATATAAAGTATACTGTGTTTTGTGTTTTGAACTGGACACTTTACCAATACGTATAAGATAAGTGTCGTACGCTTATCAGTGTGTGATACCTCTCTTAAAACGGAGAGCATCACCTTTCTTGCTACCATTATTTATAGATGCTTCAACAGATTCCAACACCATCATATTATATTATATGCTTTAAATAAACTCATGCTTAGTTACAAGCCTGTAGACAAAAATTTTCTCTAACATTATTGTGATAGATTCGCATTTATTTTGATGAAGTGATCATTTAACTACTGAACACAATCACAAGTGACATATTCTCATGGTTTTCTATCTCCATGTGTATACTGAACAGAAACCTTGTTTTGTGAACCAGGTATAGCATATTTACATGCACACAAAGCAAACAAACCAGCCCTTGTGCACCAAAACATCTCAGCTGAGAAAGTGCTGATAGATAAGCGGTACAATCCAATGCTTTCAGATTCCGGCCTCTACAAGCTTCTCACCAATGACATTGTCTTCTCTGCACTAAAGGGTAGTGCAGCAAAGGGATACTTGGCTCCAGAATACACCACAACCGGGAGGTTCACAGAGAAAAGTGATGTATACGCATTTGGGGTGCTTCTTTTCCAGATCATCGCAGGGAAACAGAAGATCACAAGTGCAATGCGCCTTGCAGCAGAGTCCTTCACCTTCCAAGAATTTATTGACCCGAACTTGCGTGGCAAGTTCTTCGAATATGAGGCAGCTAAACTAGCAAGAATGGCTTTACTTTGCTCCCATGAGTCTCAGTTTGAGAGGCCAAGCATGGAAGCCATTGTTCAAGAACTGGGGAATTGTAGTAGCTGTCTTTGATTTGAACTTTACTTGCATTACTTTAACCATCAACACCACATCAGTTTTCTAGTAGTTTTCTAGTATTTGGCCACTGGCTCATGGTCATGGTGATGGTGGTGACCCTTTAAGGCATGGCATGTTTCTGTGTCCTTAACTTAGGACTAGCTTTTATGTGAATGAATGTGAATGCATTGGACTTTGGTTGTAGTTTTTTTTATCTCTATTTCTATTCATTTCACCCATTTATTTTCTCTAATAGTCTGTTATTCTGGTTTTTCCTTTTCTTTTGTGGTTAATGCCCTTTTGTTTTAATCACCTTTTTCCATGGACAAAAAGTGATAGCAATAATAGAAATGAACCTCATGAATGCAATGCATCAAGTTCCCTAGTGCTACAATACTTTATGCCCTATTAGCACTTTGTAAAGCTCTCCATTCCTTTTCTAGATTATGGATGCTGATTCGAGATTATTACTTTGTGGTTTCTTTTTGTGTTGCTTTTTAGTGCAAGGGCTTAGCCATTTCTTTACTCTAGCGTAGTATAGGGTGAAAATTCTTAAACTTAAAGTGAAGTGTTTGAAAAAATGATAAAAAATCAGTAATTTTTACAGAAACAAGTGTTTCTTTTATTAAACATGTTTTTGTGTTTTCAGCTTGTTTTTACTTGTTTTTTATGAGAAAGTTTGAACAAACATATCAAAAGAAATATATAAAAACTGTTTTTTCTATTAGAAAATGTGATTTTCTTGAAAGAGAAACTCAAACAAACTTATCCATAAATAGGATTTGAGGCTAGCATACCCTTGTGCTATTCTACTAATCAATTGGTTTGGTGTTAAGTTAAAGTAGACCTGTTCTGAAAAGTAGCAAATCACTTCAATTATTAAGTCTAGAAAGGTCTTGCATAGCATTTTGTAGAATTTGGATTCTCTGCTTGATTATGTTGTTTCTTTAATGTACTTTCAAAATATACTAATTTTGATATTTTAAAATATATTAATTTTTTTAATGTATCAAAAAATCATTATATTTTGAAGACACAGCAGAGGGATAACAAAAAATTCACCAGAGAATCTGGATTCCATATTTTGAATTGACTGCTTTTGTTAATTAAGATGCTCCAGCAAACAGTGAGGGCCATTGATGGGTGTTGGATCCAACTCACAAAACATGTTGTGAAGGCTTATAATTACATGTTTCTTTTTGGTACATGTGTAAATGTAACAATTGGTTTTTGAAGACCCCATGCAGGCAAAAGCATGTCTTGGTGAATTGTTGAATTCATGATTTACTAAGCACATTGGTAGATGAACATTTTTTTTTCTTTTTAACTGTTGGAGGCTTGTCTCATCTCAATGAACTATTATTATCTGACATCTTTTGGATGAAACTTGTAAGCTATCATTGACATGAATAATAAATAAACAGAATAACACAGCAGCAGGGTAAAGTAAAATGCAAATGTTATTCACCATGACTAGGTAAAATTTTATGTGCAATCAGTTTGTCTGATTATATGATTCTTAACACTGTTGGTGTTAATGCACAATTTTTATATTAATATAATAACAACTTAATATTCCCAAAGGACACTGAAATATAATATAAGGTTCCAAATTACATAATCTGAAATATAATATTTCATATGAATTTTATAATTTAAAACTATATTTCATGTCATCCAAAATCATATTCTAGTTTACTTGATTAGGAGTATAGTTTTAAATTGATTACGAAGTGTTTTGATAGGAAGGAGCACACGTATCAATTTTTATAGTTTGGGAGTGTGAGAATAAAGTATGGGGTGCACAAAGAAAATGTCTTCAATGATTTTACCACTTCTCCTTTGGGATCCGTGATCCTCATCATGTTATCCAACTGACACTTTCTTCCTGCACCTCCATAATAAAATTTTTAAGGCACTATCCTCTACTTTTCCTTCCTGACTTTCGGATTGACCTAATCCGAAATGGTATTTTTGTTTTCGTTCTTGACTTTTGGAATTAGTTCAATTCAAAATATATAGTTGCTTTGCTTTTAGTCTTCCCGATTGGTCCAGTCTAAAACTAACAATAACTTTCAGATTAAAAAATGGAGATTCAATTTAAAATACAAAATATATGGCTGAATTATATAATCCAAAACAATTTTTATTTTAGATTCTAAATTATAAAATCCAGAACATATATTTTATTCCAGATTAGTCCAATCTGAAACATAAAGTACATTAGAGATCCTACAGTTCGAAAATCAATGAATATAATTTATATTCCGGATTATGACTCTCCTCTTATTTTATTTTTATAAAGCCCTTTTCTGTCTTTTCACCAAGATTATTTTGGATATTTCTTAAAGTACGGAGGTGCACTATAATATTATTATGGAGTTGCACTAAGAATGCGTCTATCCAACTAGCGGACAAGCGTACTAAATTCCCACAATTATACGACTGATTCTTCCACACCTCATGGTGACTTACTGTATTTCCATAATTTTAATATATTCCTATTTTAGTTTTGAAAAAAAGACGAAAATAGTTTTCATTTATGATAATTGCTATTCAATTTTTTTTCACTTTTCGAGTTGTACAAACAAACAGCAATACAATTAAAAAATAAATACATTGTAGATTGTACAACCAGGAATTATATTTTCTGCATCTTTTACATTGCGAGTTGTACAACCCGTAATATAAAACTTTTTTTAAATACATTATGAGTTGTACAAACCGTAATACAAAATTTTTTTAAAATACATTGCGGACTGTACAACCCGTAATGTATTTAAAAAGTAATTTATATTGTAAGTTGACAAACTTGCTCTTATGGTATAATAGTAGTTATCATGATAGTCTTATTTCATTAGAATATTTTGTTAAGCATTCTTAATACATTTTTTTCCCACTATATGACTTGAACTGCACATCTTATTCAATGAAATGAGACCCAGTTTTTACCAATGTAATGATAGAATGTAAAGTGATTTATTATTTATCTAATTTAAATAATTTTTAAGATTAAATGTTTTAAACTAATAAAAATCTACTATTGCTTTATTTGAAATTTGTTTTCCAAATTTCTGAGATGAAAATTATTTCATAAAATATTATAATTGATTTCATTTAATGTTTTTTAATTGATAATGGAGCCAATCTGATTAATTTTATGTACTTCTTCTGCTTGAAATTATCAATCAGTTTAACTAATGCATATATTTTAAAAAAATAATTAATTATACTATTATTACGACAGAGCATTTTTATGCTCAAAATTATTTATTAAAAGAGACAGGTATATGAATGAAGAAACACTTAAGTGATAGTAACAAGTAAGATTAAATTAAGCTTTGAAACTAAAAAATATATACATGAAAAAGAATTGTAAGAGTTCAAGTTTAATTAAACATGGCTAAAAGTATCATCATATATAAATTTATTTGAACAAATAGTTTATCAAATATTATAGTTTAATAAACTAATTTATCAACTTTCACAGCAAATCCATTGTTCAACATTTAGCAATTATGGCTACTACTCCATGAAAAGTAGCACAAAGTTTGAACCAAAACAGTTGCTTCCACCAATATACCAATGCTCCTCAACAAACCCTTTTCTTAAAGTGATGGACACAAACTAGCTATATATATAGCATTGTATATTGAGTAGGACAAAACAAAAGCAATGTTCTGCTATGCACAGAATTCTGAAAACATATCACCTTATTCATTAAACTCAACTCACCAATCTTATTTTTCTCTACAAGTACAAAAAAATCTCAATGAACCAAATCAAGTGTACATCACTTGTGAGGATTAGATATTATTGAATGACTTCCAATAACAAGACATAGCATTATACTATAAACTAGGTGAACCATCTCTTTTTGTATTATAAGATTATCAGTCGATCAATTTAATCTATAATTATATTATAGGTTGACTAACTTTGTAAGTTAATAATATAGCTTAAAAAACTGATTCAGATTTAACATTTTGACATATACAAGAAATCTTGATCACTAATAACAAACATGAAATTAAAAAGATTTTTTTTTTTATCTGCCAAGATATCAATTTAATCACAGATTTTTATAGTTATCAAAATGTCAAGGTCTCGATTGATGATTGTTAAATTACAAAATAATCAATCGATGAACCTAATAATATAATTATAAATTGAATTGGGTCATATATCAGTATATATGTATAAAAATCTTTTGGTATGCAATACTATGGACCTCCAAGTTTCACCAATTTGTGATTTAATTTATGCTGCAGCACCACAGATAGTGCATGGATGAGACAAGACCTTGCAGGATCACATGCATAGCCATTCACTAAACAAGGAGCCACCAATGTTGTTGGGTGTTAATTAGATTTTTTGTGAGTAATTTATTGCACTGTGGTCTCATGGCTCTGATAACATGGCACACCTATCCATGCATGCAACATGCATTACATAAAGGTTGTGGTTGTAAATGCAGAAACAAAAAACACACGTCCCATGTTAGGTAGGAACCCCCATAATAAGGTTGTTTTAGCGCAAAACATTGAGCTTAAGATATGCAGTGCTTAATTATTGTGTGCACAGCCTGTTATGTGTAGCTTGATGTTAGATTTTGTCTTGCGTGGTTTTCTTTCTTGATCACTTAGCTATAACGCAAATCATCCTTTTGACGGTGTTTTTCATGTGTTAAAATTCAGTCAACATTTAATGTGTTTAGCATAAACATTCAAACGTAAGTAGTAGATGAGACGTGTGTTTTGAATATCTCACATAATTTAAATGATTAAATTATAATATATATTAAATAGATTTTGTGAAGTTAAATTAAATATAATTTTATTTTTTAATTTTGTTGACTATTAAAATGGACTTAGTGAATAATAATAAATGCTTATTTTATTTTAATTAAGTGTTAAGGATTGTAAATCGTTTGATTTTAAAACTTCTTAAACAAGTAAATATTTGATCTAGAGTTTATCTGATATATTTATATATTATGGATAGTTAGATCTCTTAAATCTCTAATTTTAGGAATATCCTTGAGTATTGTCGAACATTGTGAGTTCTAACAATGATAAATTAGAATTTTCAATTTTTTAGTCGAATAATTTTGTTATTTTGGAGAAGTTGAAAGGGGAGGGAATGAAGTTCAATTCCGAATGAGTTACTGAAATATTTATCTATTCACAATTGCTAATTTGTAGAAATTTATTTTACAGAACCCAATCCAGTGAGTTTATTAAACTCATAAATATAAGAAATTAAGCACTACAAGAAAATAACTATTTACAGACTAATTTTTAGCTATCAAATTAAATGATTACTAATTGTGACTAAAATAGTTACCAAATTAAAATTTGATTGCTAAATAACTATAAAATAGAAGTGATTATTGAATTTAGTAACCAATTAAGTTAAGATAATTGGTATCTAACATTAACTATCAAGGTTTTAGTGACCTATGCTATTAGATTCTAAATTAGTATCTAATTAAGTTAGAGACTAATTTAGAATTAATGATATTGGTCACTAAAATCTTGGTAGCTAATGGTAGATACCAATTATCTTGACTTAATTAGTCACTAAATTCAATTATTACTTCTATTTTTGTAGTTATTTAGTAACCAAAATCTAATTTAATAACTATTTTGGTCACAATTAGCAACCATTTCATTTGATAGCTAAATATTGGTTTCTAAATAACTTTTTTCTTGTAGTGAAGAGATTTACATTCATAGTTTTCACAAAAGTTATTTTGGTCTACATTTTCTTTATCATATCCAATAATTAAAAAAAATGGAGTTATTTAACATTTAAATTCAAATAATGTTATTGATTAACTATTAAAAATGTTGAATATATAGCCGATACAATTATGTTTGAGAAAAAAATTAATAAAATCAAATATATCAACTTAGGTATAACTTAATTCAATCCTTATTTAATTTATTTTTAAAATTTATTAAACTTCATAGTGAACTACCATTAATTTTAAATTTTATATTTAGTATTTATTTATGTTACTTTTAATTAAATAATATTAATGTATTTTATTTTGAATATTTATTTAAGTTTTTTTTAATGATAGTTATTTAAGTTAGTATTGATATAATTTGATTCTAATATAATTTATTTTTAATATTTATTTAAGTTTGCTTGTTTAAATATTTGTATTTATATTTATTTAAATTTGAATTGATTAGATGTTATTTTTATTTATTTAATGTTTATTAAAAATAATGCCAATTCAATTGATTTTTTCGTCTTATCACTACAAAGAAAACAAAAATTACCGACGAGACAAATTTGTCAGAAATACTCAAAATCTGCCAGTAGATTGATTGTATGTAAATTTATCGACAGATTTAGAATAAATTTATCGGTAATTATCGACAGACTCAAAAATCTGTTGATAAAATTATTTATAATAATATTTTACCGACGGAGAAAGTTTCATCAATAAAATTTCATGTAATCTAACTTTTTCTTATAATGTATATTTTTAATATTTATTGAAATTTGACATTATTCTGACTTATGTTTAAGTTAAAATAAATACTATGTATAAGTTTTAATTTAAAAGTTCAGAGTTAAACATGAAAAGTATCATTGTGATTTGTGAAACTTATTTTCCTCCGTTGAAAAAGATTAGGATTTACTTTTTACTTTTCTACATAAATATTTTTATACTCTAAACTTCCTCATCCACTCCTTTCTCTAGATATGTATAATGTCTCAATGTGTTCCAACTCATTCTTATGTATAGTATTAACTTAATCAACCCTACTTAAAGTTAATATTCAAAAGTCAACACTAATCAATTAATTAATCAACTACTCAATTAATTAATCAATTAGTCAATAATTAATCCATCAATTAATCAATTTAATAACATTCATTATCATTTTAGAATCTATTTATGAGTAATACTAAACTCCTTAAGTAAAGTCTCGATTTCTGTAAATAAAATGAAAAACATAATTAAGAACAAAAAGATTTCGTAAAAATGACGAGTTTGATAAAGTTTTTTTTTGTATAAATATTATTAATATTTGAAAATTCATAGATGTTAATAGACAAAATGAGAAGGTCCACGTTAGGGAGGGTAGGAACCCTATGACATAGTTAGAGGCTATAATGGCGCGAAACAGTGACCTTAAGGTACTCTAATTCTTGTGTGCACAGCCTGTTTTCTGTACCTCCTGCTTCTCACTGTCTTCGCTTCTTTCACATGCATCATGCTCTGTGCCTTTAGCTTTCACCAATCAAAATCTGCAACTCAATTAATTAATGCACAACTTTTCTCATTCATACCAGGGTTCAATAATGCCTGGGGTGGCACAGAACTTCAATTCTCAATTTGAGTCAATAAACTTTTGGTTTTATTCAGCAAATAAAATTCCCAATTTGAGTGAATAATTTTTGGTTTTATTTAAGTAGTGACATAAATTTAAAAAAATCAATTATTAAGTATTTAAGTGTTAGTCATGTTAAATAAAAATAAAAAAATTAAATATTATTGAAAAAAATTTATACGTCATAAAATGAGGAACTAGACTTATATTTAGATTCAAAGTATATTTGTATGTGACTATAAAAATAAATTATTATACTACTTGATAGAAAAATTTGAAGAAAAAAAATAGAAAAGATCATACAAGAATAAAACAAAAATCAAATTCTTTAATGTTGTTCAACTTTTTAATTTTTAATGAACGGACCATAGAAACCTTTTCTAAAAATTTAAGTTGCTTAAATTTGTGTGAGAGCTTTTCCTAAAATATGTTTGATGCAACTTCTTGAACAGGAAATAAAAATTAAAAAATTGGGTCAAATTCCCTAGTAAACCTTTTTATCTTTTTCAAATATTATTTATTGGTATTTGCCATCAAACTAATAAGAGCTTTGGTTTTATAAGATTTACATTTATTTTTTATGACTTAGAATGTCTGCTAGAAAACTTCGGGTATAGCTTCTTTGTCTTGGTGTGCTCCTGTCACCTGCTACAAAGAGGACATGAACAATATATTTTGAGAAGGAGAATGGTTGAGTTTTGATCTCTCTTCATCAGAATTACTTATGCAAGACAACAAAATTTGCAAACCAACTTTTGTAATAACAGTAGTAATATTATAATATATCTATAATTTGCTATATACATTTGAAGTAGGAGCAAGACCAACTCCTCTAGTTCCTTTTAATTGCAAAATTTAACCACTCCATTTTCCCTAGAAACTAGTGGAAAAGTAGCATGGTAGCTTGAATCAACCACTTAACCACATGATTAAGCTTGAATCACTTTTCCCTGTGGAACTCTGATCTTGTACACATGCTCTTCACCAGTGCATTTATCTACCTTAACAATCCAACGACTGCTTCTGCTCTTACTCACTCCAGATCCATGTTTTGGACTTGTAGCACTTGCTCCAAATCTTGCCACCAGAAGCCCTTTTCCTATAGGCAACAACTGAGTCTTTGATCCACAAGACCACCAAGACCCTCCACAGCTAAGTGCATTGCAGCCAACAACCACTGCACCATTTTGCATGCCACCATCTTGGATTGCCTTAACAATCTCTAGATGGCTCACAAGGTTGCAATCAATGAGCACAAAATCTGCTTGGCTTAACAACAGTACTTCCTGTTGAGCCTCTCCAACCACAAATTGGACTTCACTGGCATTCACTCCAAGGACCCTTTTGGAGGCCTTTAATTCATCATGGCTAGAGACAATGCAAACCACATGGCCACCAGTTTGATGTGCTGCAGTGACTAATGCTAGTGTGGTGGAGTCTGCTGCACCAGCACATGCCACAACCATTAGTTGTGCATTGTTGCCTGCAGCTAGTGCTGATATGAACTCTGCAACAGCTGGCTCTTTGGCCTCTTGACCCTGTTGAAAAAAATAACCATAAATCAGATCAAAACCTAGATGTACTTAAAGATTTGCATTAAGGATGAATACATTAAAACCAGAGATTGTATCTGTGGAAAAATTTTGGTTAAGGGATTAGGCCATGAAGAGAATATACTAACCATTTTCAATGTGTTGAGGTAGGCCTTTGTGGCATTTTCTGCAGACCAGCAAGCCATGGCTTTATGCAAAGATGTTATATATATAACTCCTTTTTGGGATTCTCTAAGCCTTTTCTTGGAAGAAATGAAAGAGGGTATTCAAAGCTTTGATCTTTGATGAAAATGTTGTGTTGCTTGGATTTGATTTAGAGGTTATATATACATAGAAGCTAACATGGGATCTGGTTGGACACATGTGGTGGGGCATAGTCAAAAACGTGTAATATTTCAAAATATGTGTGACAGTGGAATTCAATATAATACAAAACAACCAAATTATCTTCTTATTTGATCATGAATTCTAAAAGAATTTTTTTTTATTTGTGATATTTTCATGTGGAAATATATGTCATACAAATACAAAGTATTCGTATATAGTGATGGATTTGATCAATCTTTATGTTGACCAAATGGAATATAAGTGAGGTTCCTGGATATAGACATCACACAAAATCACAACATTCAATGATTAAAACTATTTATAAAAACTTAACCAATTCCACTAACTCCAGCTCAGAATAAAGGACAATATCGTTTTGGAGTTTATCCAATTGTAGGAAATATGCGAGTAATTTCCAAAATTTAGATTTTCTTCATGGGCAATTAGGTAATTTAAAAATTAACCAAATTGGCATAAGCTCAAAGTTTTTCTTAAACTCAAATTCTCATCAAACTAAGCTATTAATAAACTCACTAATCTTTGATTTAGGTACACGTAATGAGATCTCTTGGTTACAAAATCAATATATTAGTTGAAATATAAACTATAATTCAAAATGGGGCTAATTTATCTTCTTTTATGAATTGAACTCTAGTGTATTTAGAAGTTGAGGAGGAAGAAGAAAAAAAGTATTGAAAATCCTTTGATTGCCTCAATCTCAACCTTAAATTATATGCCAATTCCAAATCACGCTAAAATTTCTAAAGCTTATGTTAAACCTAAATCCCATGCGTGCATGTCTCCTTAACTGGAAAAGGATGGAGAAAAAATCACAGTAAGATGCGTTCCAAAAACGGTGGTATGTTAGTGTTATCACGAAATTCCATGTATTAAGATTCAGTAAGAGAGTAGTGTGATTTTAAGTTTAAGTGATAGTGAAGAGGGAAGAGGAAAAACGGGAGAAGAAGTAAAATACGAAGTAAAGTTTCTGATGATTTTAGTTTTGAAAGAAAAGATAAAACAAAGATTTCTGAGGTGTTAACAGAAAACATTAATTTCTCTGTCAAATTGTAATACTTTATATGTTAAATTATCAAATAAAAAAGTGTTACAGCTTAATTATTAACTATAACTTTTACCTTATCATGAATTTAGTCATACAAGTTTTTTTTTTTATCGCTTTTTAAACTAATTTAAGTTGAGCTTTTATCGTCTATTTTTTTAATTAATTATTTAAAATATTTGATTCATTTTTATAATAATTTTAATAAATTATTATTAATTTTGGCAGAGTTGTTAGATCTGTCTTTTTTTTTAAACTGAGAATAACTAACTATATTAGACTTCTATTATTTACGACTCATTTTGTATGAATATAAAAAAAATTTATTTAAAAAAAATAAAACTTGGTTTTAAAATTAAAATTTAAATAAAAATTAAATTTTATTATCACTTGTGAACTTTATTTAATAACACATGAAATCAAATATTTATAATTTATCGTAAAAGAAAGTTTGTTCTCTTACATCCACTAAACTTAATATTATTTTTTCTTATTTTATTATTCTCACTTATGGAATCTTATAAGTATTAAAAGAGCTTTCAACGAATCTTTTATTTAACAATTTTTTTCTAAAGGAATGTTTATTTAAGCTATTTATTGTGCTTAAGTATTTTTAATTTATAACCTTTTTTTAAATATTTTACATTTATATTTTGTTATTTAACAACTTGTTACGAGTAAGATTCAAAACGTCCTTATAACTTTAAATATTAAAAAAAAATAATTAAATCTTTTAAAATTGATTTAAAATGAAATTTATATTCCCTTATATAATATGAATCAGTTTTATTTATAGTCATTATGTCTCATACTGAAATTATCTAATCCATGTTTGAAATTAGATATTTAAAATTAATTTGATAACTATTGAGTAGTGAGTGAGTTAATGATAAACTTTAATAATATTTGATAGATTTATCATATCATTTTATCAAATTTTTATCTAATCAAATTATATAATCTATCACACGATTAGACGATCTTAACATAAAAAAATACATTATAAATTTAATATAAAAAACCAATTCATAATATATAACTAAATATTAATCTATTTTACAAGTTAATTTTATAATATTGAATTAACCTTAAATCTATCCTCTAAAAAAAAAAAGAGATATTTTAATCTATATATAAAAACAATCAAACCAGATAAAAAATTACAGCTACCAGAAATAAGACCGACTAGGTATTATATGCTCTGCTTAGATAAGGTTCAGACTGTGACAGGGATCCCTTGTTTCCTGCACTACTCACAGTTCACAGGTTTCGTTATTTTGTTCTATTCAAACCCATCCATTATCACAGCAACCCCATTTCTTGCACCAGATTACTCTCACAGATACACTGAACAAATACTCTGCACACTGCAACTGCAAATTGAAATGTGTTACCCATTATTCAATTTTATTAACTTACTTTCAAACAACAAGAAATAGAAAATAACCATATCACAGAACAATAATAAAAAATTATAATTCAAACTACCAAACACAGTATCTGTAAAATATTCTTCCATTGTGGCTGTAATGTCATATCTGTGGAAGGACAACTACGAAACTAAGAGTATTAAAAAAATTATTTAAAAATATAAATACATTTAATGAATATTATTAAATATCTTTGAAAATCACGTGAAATTTAATCAATTAATCATTTGCTACTATTAATTTAATTAATTTTTGAAGACAAATTAATGAGTAAACATGTGGGAATGAATAATTATATTCAGTGTGCACGCACACCAAATCATGGTGAGCCGTAGCATGCACAGTGGTTTTATTGTACGGATTATGTGTATATTATGCACATGCACAAAACGACAAACTGAATATGTGAAAATATTTTAAAGATTTTTTAAATACATTTGTATTATTGATTAAAATGTATAAACTTTAGTGAATATTACGTTTTAATTATTCACATCTCTCACGTTAAAATAAAAAAACAAATCCAAATCTTTTAGAATATATATAATTGATGTTGTCAAGTTGTCCTTATCATTTCGATGCATAAAAAACTATATATTCACTTTGGAAATAAATACCTAGTTTGATACTCCAAGATTTTTTTATTTTATTTCGTACATGTTTATAATTATTTTTAGTTTAGGACATGAATGTAATGAACCATGGTTTTTTATTTTTTACTCTGTAGAATCTAAGATTTTCAAATTGTGCACATGTTTTAATGAATAATTTATAATTGAGAGTAAGTTTGACTCACATATTAATTATGCTCAATAATGCAAAATTAATTGAGTTTGGTATTGAATTAGCAATCAATCACTGCACGGAAAATAATACGATTAAGAAGATTCACTAAATTCTGATAAACTAATTCATAATTTCGTTAAAAAAGTTTTGTTGTATGTGATATTATTTTACACAAAGCACTATTGGATTCTCCATTCACTTATGCACCAAGCTCCAGTGCCAATTGATTTTTTTTAAATTAATTTATGCATATATTCATTTTAGTATATGAAATAAATTTATTTTATTTTCTTTTATTTCTTCAGTTAAAAATGCTAATAAAGTTTATCTAACCATGGAAAACTATTCAAGTTAATTGTATTAACAGTTTTTAAAAAGTTACATTTTAAATAATATTTATAAATTATGTTATCAAATTTGCTTGCTCCAACGAATGTAAATTTTATTTTATAAATTAATTTATAGAATTTAGTTAAGTTTGAATTTGTATTTTAATTAGTATACATGTATGTTTGAACAATTTTTTTATAAAGATTTTTGGGAAAGAAAAAATAAAAAAATTAAATTAATTTTTTTATATAAGTTAAAGTTAAATTCAAGAGTTTAATTCTTGAAAGAATTTCTACCAATTAATTCTTGAATTTACTAAAAGTGAAATTTGTTGAATATATCGTGTTATGGGCTTCAAATTTTTTACTTTGTGAATGTATTAGACATCCTTAAAGTGACTCTGTAAAACTTTTTTCCTTTTATTTCTACAGACAATTGAAATCATTAATCTTCAGTTTCCATACAGAGTTTTCAGAAGATAATTGTTTTTTATGAAGAATCTGAAATATTTTAGGATAAAATATGTCATTTGAATGGAGATATTGTTCAAAAATAATTTTTTTAGAAATGTATGAAAGTAATTTTATTATTTAAAATTAGAGAACTCTATACTTCCACGAATTTAATTTTTTTTTTATACTTTCTTTTGTCTGAAATCAATGTTTCTTTGTTGGTGTATCTGAGGGAAAAATGTCATTGGCTCAAAAACTATTGTTTTTTTTATTGATGTAAGTGAATGATTATTTTAAGTTAAAGTTGATGGTGATTATTTTTTTTCTCATCGTCTTCAAAGTTATTTTATTTGTTGATATATTCTCAATTAAGTTTTTTTTATCAATATCAACAAATATTATTTTTAATTAATGTGATTCAGGAATATTTTTTATTTGATTGGAACAAAGATCAACATTGTTGTTTCACTAAAGTTGATGAAAAAATTTCTGAACCAACATTAGACAAATTATTTTTAAGAGAATGCTAACTAAAATTTTTCATGGATACCAGTGAGACTACCATTTCATTAATGCAAGTTAAAGTTTCTTAATTAACATTGCTATGAATTGCTTTCTACCTAATATTGTTAAGATTATTAATACTGTTAATGTGTAAACTATAACTATTTTTCAGTTGCTACTACTTTTTTCACACTATTTTTCGATAGATTTCAAGAAGATTTTTTTCACTGACATCTGTAGTGTCTATTTTTTTATCTATATATATCTACATAGTTTAAGTGGTAACTTTATTCAAATAAAAAATTATCTTATCCAAATACAAAATCTGAAAAGTTAAACCATTTTAAAAACAAAAAATAATTCAAATTCAATATTTAAATTTTTGAAAAAATATAAAAATTTCTATCAATAACAATAATAATAATAATATTATTATTATTGTGTTTGTTTTTAAAGAGAATCTACACACTTATATCTATCTTCTCTATTAAACAAAAGGAGAAGACACAGTTGAAAACAAATTTATTATATAGTTGTGAAACCCTAGAGACGTGCCTACACCAACATCAACACCAAACAAACAAACGCAGTCTACTCAAAGGGTTGCATAATTGTTGGAGACTGAACTTAGCTGGCTATGCTACATTAACAACTCCCTTTGATTCTTTCTGCTCCAATAAACCTCAACACAGATCCAGATCACATCACCTTGCTTCCCCTACCAAGAACATTGTTAACAATCACCACCCCTTCAATCAATTTTCTGTCCAATGGTCTCTAAGCAACCCCATTTCTGTTCTTGCTCGGGAAGATAATAATGCAATTCATTAATTGGTGGACTTCTAGGGAAGTGTTGAATCCAATTAGCTTTATCTCTTTTCTTCTACCAAATAATAGTTATATAATTGATATAATAAGATTTATTCATAAACTTTACTTATTACTCATCTTAACTATAAAACTTAGTTAATAATGAATGATTATTGAAGATTATGTGTTCTAACATAAGTGGATTTTAAACCTAACTCAATCATATAAAATCGGCTTATAAGGCGAGTATTATCTCTACTTATATATTATAAATTGATCTTATCTCTAGTCGATGTGAGATCTCCAACACACTCCTCTTATATTGAGACTACTCAACTCGTGCGCAGAGACTACATATTTGTGTAATCTTCGCTAGGATAGACTCTAATACCAAATTAAGAAGTGAATTTAAGTCTAATTCAATCTTATAAAACCAACTTGTAAAGTAAGGTGTGCACTCATTTATATATTATGAATTAATCTTATCTCTAGTTGATGTGTGATCTCTTACATATTCATTAGCGATAATATATATATATATATATATATATATATATATATATATATATAAATGGAAACAATTATTGCTTCATAAATTGATTTTGGGAGAATGAATTAAATTTAATTTAATTTTTTAAATATGGTATATTAAAGTTTATTCTAACTAGGTTTACTGAGTTTATTATATCATTTATCATTGGAAAAATATCAAACCACTCATTAATATCTAATTAATTTTATGCTCAAAATGTATTGATAAGTATATTTTGTGAGAATGAATTAGAATTAGGTTCTTTTTAAATAATAGTTATAACCTTTGATGAAATGTTGTTGGATACCTATATTGACTATATATAAAACCTTTTGATAGTTTATAATATAAGTTGGTGTAAATCTTACTTTACAAGTCGGTTTTGTAAGTTTGAGCCTATTCTAACAAAGTTCTTGACGTTATCGAATCATCCACTATCATACCGCTATCGGACCAACCTTAAATATATAGTCTCAAGTACAAGTTGAGTTTAAGAGTCTCAGTGTGAGAAGTGTAGGTTAGAGATCCTACATATTTTGAAAAGTTGATTTAAACTTCAAATCTACTTCTTCACATTAATTAATTTTCTTCATTCACATTATTATTTTTTCTAAATTTAACTTCAAAAAATCTTGTCGCATTTCTTACAAATTCATGTTGATTAGGAAAATCTAATAAATAGATATACAACAAATTATGTTATATGATACAGAAATAAACAAGTTATGGGACTATAGATTCTGGTAGATGGCTTTTGAGAGCATCCATGGAGATGGAGGACACAAGATTGTATGGATCTACATACCTCATTTATAAGCTTTGTAAGTTCTACTTTATGAATATATATATATATATATATATATATAAATGAAGGGAACAAATAATTATGGTGTTTGAAAATAATAGGTAAGGAATGATAGAGTGTATGAAATAGAATTAATGATGGTGTTTATATAGCACCACCAAAAAGTAGATAATGCATATGGTGTACATGAATGTAGGTACATTACCACACGTGAAAAATATGCATGTATCTCTTTTGACTGTGGCACAAAGAATCAGGAAAAAGTGTGTCTGCATGGGACTACATTTATATGAAGTTAATTTTTATTGCTTTATGAAATTATGGCTTGTAATTATCTACTCTTAATAATCAATATTTATTTGTATTTTTTATAAGCATAAGTATAGATATTAAAATCAACGTAGAGTTTCTTTTTTAGCTCAAAAGGAGCTTCTATTTGATATGCATTCAATAAGGTTAGGATATATTGAATTTACATTTATTCTTTGTTCTTAAACATATATTATATTATTTATTTTTAATTTACATATTTTTAAACAAATTGGGCTAATGTGTGTGCGTATTTATATATATATATATATATATATATATATTTATATATATATATATATATATTTATATATATATTATCAGTTAACTTACATTTTTTTTATCAGATATCACTTTAACTACCATATTTTTACTTTTGTTACATTTTTTTTAAAGTTTAGATTGGTTATAGCATATTACACTTTTAGAAACTTGATTATCATTCTTAGTTTTTGAAATCTATATAATAATTTTGTACAATTAACATAATACCTTTTTTTTTTATTTCATTACGACAATTTATACACTTGCTATATATATATATATGTGTGTGTGTGTCACGGTACTGTATCCCCTATAATTTTAAAATAATTATTTGTCTCTCTTATATTTTTAATAAAATGATACTAACATTTTTTTTATAGTTTTTTAAATAAACATTTACATTTCTCATGTTTTTAATAAATGATATTTACTTTCCTATATTTTAATAAAATGATACTCATTTCTTTTATGTTATTCAGGAAAAAATATTTTTTATAAAAATGATTTTAATTTTTACTTTTACAAATTTAATTTTTAAGTTTTAATCAATAGGATATTTTTAAATAAATTCATAAAATGAATTTTATTTTATTAATAATATAATGTATATAATTAATTTCATTTATTAAAACATAAAAAGTAGTATTGTCTATTTAATATTAAAATATATGTAATTAAAAACATAAAAAAATATTTATTAAATTAGAAAAGCCTATTATATGAAAGAAATACGCTGATATATCTTGAGTGTATAGGTCCTAATAAAAAAAATTAAAAAACAAAAATGATAGAATAGTGTAAAAGGAACCAAGAGGAAAAAATGAAATATAGAATACAAATATATTATTTATTTTTTTACTTGTGTATTTTATAAACCTGTATAGGTCTAAAATAATGATAAATGACTTCTCAATAGCCAATAGTATTGAAAGAAATTGCAATTAAGATTGCACAGATGATTTTTCTTATCTTTGGCTGCTAAGTAATTAATTATCTTAGACTCTGACTGTTTCGAACTCAGCAGTGTAATTCTTTTTTAAAGAATATATAAATAACTGGTAAGAGCTTTTATGGATAGGTTAATTCAATATAATTAATCTTATTAGAATTAGTCAATCCTAATGATGTGGTAAACATCATTTTAATCCTTTAACAATAATTATATCTATTTATAACTGGTTATGGACACAGTTTCTTCTAAGTGATTCTTTTTTCCTGTCCAATATGACAGTGGACTTGGTCAAAGTAATTGAAGAATCAAAATTTCAGAAAAAATATCTATAATCGTGTATTATTTATTAATAATTCACAACTACATCTAATTTTACTAATACTTTGTTAGTTTTAGGAAAAAAAACATTAAAACAATTTATCAATAATAAATTATATTAAGTCCCCTATCATATAAAATTAAACTAAACTAAAATAAAATAAATAAGGTTTGCATCTTATCTTATAACTATACATTAATTTTAATTTTGAATTCATGTATTTTTCTTGTCTATCTAACTTTTGAATATTTTGTTTTGCCTTTATAATTACTTATTCTCACACAAAAATTCTTAAGGGAAAGTATGATAAATAATAAAAATAAAACACTTAAAAATTAAATAATTTTTTTCAACAGTATATTTGCAAAAAAAAATATATTAAAAGAAAACTTGTAGCGAAAAAAATGCTATTACTACACAAAATATATATTCATAATAATACTAAAATTTAGAAAAATAAAATAAAAACACATACATATATACGAATAACCACAACATATAGTTGTGCGAAAAAAAAAGTTTCCTGGTGATTGAGAAGCTCAAAATAAAGAAGATAAAAATAGCTATCAAATTATAGTAAGAAAAATAAATATTAAGTATTAGATCTTATAACAAATAATCAAATATAATAATTTGAGTTATAAAAGTAAATAACCGTTTGAGTAATCACATGACAATACAATTGTGTGCCCATCAATGTGTATATAATTACATGATTCATATTCAAATCTCCTTTTTTTTTTGTTTAGTTTTAACATGTTCTTTTATTCATTTTATTGTGTTAAATACTAAAAAAATGTCGTTTAAATTGTAGATTACTGTGTTGTGACTTTATTTCTTTTAGTATGAAATAGCAAAAAACACTAAGATACCACTGGTGTAACATCTAACATTTAGTTTTTTTTTTTTTCTTTTTCTGTACCATACATTTCCTAATTCTTGAGGAAGATCACATTTATGTCAACTTTTCTAATATATCTTGCACCTATAAAGGAGACAAAGGTATATAGTCTTTCTCAAATGTTAGGAGGTGCGTGAAAATAATTAGGAGAGTGTAGAAAGGAAAGCCTAAATTGAGAGAAGTGATAAAATGAAGAGACTAGAAAACTAAATGGGCCGAACATGGTTCTAAAAAAGGCGCCTTCTTCCTGCAACTCCATGATTTTGCCCTACACCTCCATAATTTTGTCAAGAGACAAAAGTATCTCTAGGTTAGAATTTTAAAATCATCATAATTCATCTCTAACATTTTTAGTCACCATTTCTACAACTCATCATCACTTTTATTTTCAGTAGATAATTTAATTTTTTCATAAAAACGATTTTTGGAATTTAAGAATTATGGAGGTGCAGGAGGAAATTAAAGAGGTGGAGGTGCAGGAAGAAGGCGTCCTTGAATTCACGGCTCTGTATTCTACAATTTAAAATGCATCTCTATATAAATTAAAATTCCAATTTTACTTCTTTTTAAATTTGTATTCTGATTGGAAAATCCAGAATACATATTTTATTTTAAAAAATATATAATTTAAGATAATTATTTTTATTTTAAATTGTATATTCCGAAACAAATTATTTTATTTTAGATTATATTTTATGTTTAAATATGTTGAACACATTTATTTTTGTTTTTATGTTTACATAAAAGATTATTTAGTAACTACTGTAAAATATACAACATTACGTACTTAATCTTGTCATAATTAAGGACTAATAGAATAATTGAAACTATATCTCAAATAGATTATATTTAAATAATTTTTTAATCAAACAGAAAAAATATAAAATTCTATCATTTTTTTCCAAATCAAAATAAAATGATAAACACTAAAGGAAGTAAAATATTTCTATTATGTTTTATTTTGATTTCATTTTGTTTCAAATTGTATATTTTAATAAATATCACTATTTTTCTAATTTTTAAGCATAATAATATCGTTAACAAATAAAAAAATGTGCTACACGTCACATTTTATCAATTTCTCTACACGCAGTTAGCATTAAATATAAACACGAGATTTGCTATATTTTCTTATAATTTTCATAAATATTTAATACTTTTCATAAATATTTTTAATATTTAAAATATAAAATATTTAATATTTATTATATGAAATAAATAAAGAAAAACACTATAAAGATATTTTCAAATATTTAAAACGATTTTTTCAACAGCTGTCCAAAAAACAATTATTTGTGAAAGCAGCTCTTTCTACAAAGCATTAATTGTCACGTGAAGTAGTTGGTTATTTTTATTTTTTTTTCATAAGCTATAATTGTGGTACAAATTCCTTCTCAAAAATGTAAACTATTTTTAATTTTAGTGTAATTTTTACATACTTTCAACAAATTAAAAACATGAAAAATATAAAAAAATTATTTAACTTGTTTACAGAAAAAATTATCCAAACTAATTTTAATAACCAATTTTTTATCACTTTCAAACTAATTATTATAAAAACTAATATTCATATGTTAAAAAAATTAATACAAAAAATAATTTTCCAATACATACATATTGTGATTTGTAGAAATAAAAATAAATGTACAAAGTAAAATCAATTTTCTTTTTCTTTCTTTATTACAAAAAATTTAAAAGTCAGTACATAACATATTTACTTTGAAAAAAGAGAATAAGAAGAAGATATTTTCATAAGGCAGTGTTTGTTTGTTGTTGTTAGGTGCTTTTGATTTTAGAATAGCAACGATGGGAAACACGTTCTGTTTGTTCTGTGGATGCGTCGCTCAATCTAGCGTCGGCGTCGTCGAGCAGTGGGGGCGCTTCCACCGCCTAGCGCAACCGGGTTTCCACTTTTTCAACCCTCTCGCCGGCGAATGTCTCGCCGGAATCCTATCCACCAGAATCTCCTCACTCGACGTCCGCATCGAGACCAAAACCAAGGTCCCAATCAATTCCGTTTCAATTCCCAATTATTATTATTTTTTAATTTGTTAGCATAGTGTGTGATTTTTAGTTAGTGCAGATTATGACCTATTGGTGATGATAGAGAAGGAGGAATAGTGAGTGATTTGTGATTTTGAATTGTGGTGCAGGACAACGTGTTTGTGCAGTTGCTGTGTTCAATTCAGTACCGAGTGATTAAGGAAAACGCGGATGATGCTTTCTATGAATTGCAGAATCCTCAGGAACAGATCCAGGCTTATGTTTTCGATGGTTGTGTTTGTTAACGGTTTTTTTTTTTTTTTTTTTTTTTTTTTTTGTGCACAATTTTATGAATTTTGTTTTGTTGTTTTAACTGTGTGTTGTGTGGTTTGGTTGGTGGTTCAGTGACACGTGCTATTGTTCCGAGAATGAACTTGGATGAGCTCTTTGAGCAGAAGGGCGAGGTTGCCAGAGCTGTGTTGGAAGAACTGGAAAAGGTAACTTCTTTCTGTAAGTAGTAGAAGGGCGCTTCTTTATTTGGATAAGCTTTTCCACAAGCACTGGTATAAGAATACTTGAATTTAGAGGGGTTAAAAATCAGTGAGTTATTGTTCTCAATTGACTTATTATATATATGTGTCTGTAGGAAAGACAAGAAGGGTATAATAAAAAGAATAACTACAACTTATAACACTCAATCCTTAGGCTAGGTACATATACAAAATAAACAAACAGCATTATGATACAATAAAATAAGAATCGTGATTTTAACACTCCCCTCAAGCTGAGCATATAAATTGTATGCACCAAACTTGGAATATATGAACTGAATTCTAGGTCGTGTCAAAGACTTTGTTAGAATATTAGAATATCTCTCAAAGTTGGTCATTAGAGCTGATAAACCCAGTAATTTCCTTGGACAACTACTTCTGCCTGGCAAAATGACAATCAAGCTCTTTGTTTGGTTCTCTCAAGAAACACTAGATTGGAGGCAATTGAAGGGATACTTGATTATCCCAATACAACTTCATCTACTCAACTTCCACAAAATTTCAACCCTTGAAGGAGTTGCTTAATCAACTCAAGTTCACAAGTGATCAAAGCTATAGATCTATATTCAATTTCTGCACTGGATCTAGAAACAACATTTTGTTTTTGCCTCTTTCAAGAGACAATATTCTCTCTATTACAAAATATTTTGTGGTGGATCTCTGTCAATGGGACAACTAGCCCAATCCACATCAATTTGAGTACCCCCTTGTCCTCATATAGCAATCCTTGTCCTGGATTCTTTTTAATATATTCAAGAATGTGAATTACAACATTTCAGTGATCGGTAGTGTAAAATTTTTGCATATTTTGACTAACAACTCTAAATACATAAGAAATGTTAAGTCTTGTGATAGCGAGATAACTAGTGTTCCTCCTAGCCTTCTATATTCCTTTGGATCTTGAAAAAATTTCACCTTGATTGACCTTTAGGTTTTGATTTGGGTCCATAGGACTATCAATAGGCTTGCAATTTGCCAACCCCGTCACCTCTAGAATATCACAAGCATATTTTCTTTGTGAAACAACACTTTCTTTTGATTGAGCCACTTCAATACCCAACAAGTATTTCAGATTGCCAAGATCTTTGGTTAAAATTGGCTAAATAAGCACTCCTCTAGTTGAGAAATCCTAATGGCATCATTTCTTATAATAACTATATTATCAACACAGACCATTAGATAAACACACTTCATGGCAGAAGTATGACAATAGAAAACTAACTGATCTATTTCACTTTGTCTCAATCTAAAAATCTGTATAATATTTCTAAATTTACCTTTGGGCTGACTACCTTAGTCCATATAGAAAGTGATGCAATTCACACACAAGACAATACTCCCCTTGAGCAACAAATCCTGGAGAGATGGAAGGAAAACCCTAATCCCTAAGGAAAGAGACATGACGAACTGCCCAAGGATGTTGAAATCGGTAACCAAGGGTAAAAGTGTGCCCAAAAGACACCAACAAGACGAATGATGATGGTTCGGCTTGATTCTGATCATGCAGCTCATGGGAAACACACGTGTGGTGCAGTGTTGATGGAGATCTGTGCCTGGCAGCACGCTTGGAGTTTTGTCGTCACGCAAGTGCCAGGGTTGGGTTGTGCTCCTTTAGGCGCACACAACTCTAACTTTGCCAAATGTAAAAGATGGCAGACAACGGCAACGACAGCTAGAGACAACTAATAGTGGTTGTTTGACGACAAGTGAAGACGGAGTAGGATCGTACTCGCATCAGTACCAACTTGAATTTTGAAGTGATAAAAATTACTGAGTTATTGCTCTCAACTGGTTTATTTTACGATAGAAGGAATAACTAAAGTCTATAACGCTCAATCCTTAGACTAGGTAAACACACACACACAAAACCTTAGACTAGGTAAATACGCACACACACAAAACAGCTTTATGAAAATTTTACATTGAAATAATAATCACAATTTTACAAGAAGAAAACAAGTAGGTAGAATGCTTTGGACTTCTCTATAACCTAAATTCAACTTATGCAGCCTAACTTTTGCATAAGTTAAATGAAAAGAGCTTTTATAGAAGTTAAGTGAATAAGTTGTTTTTAGCTTATGTGAAAAGCTTAATTCATTTTTTATTTTTATCTATGGAGAAAGTTTATCGGGTCTTGATACGGTGACGGAAGAGTCTCTTTGGTCTTTATGCATATGACTTGTAAATATACAAATGATAAGTTAGTACATTTTAAGTGTGCTTTTTGTTGTTTCCATTGGAAAGGAGAAATTAAACATATGTTAATCATTGATCAGTAATTTAGATTGAAAGCATAGGTGGCCAAGTTGAGAGAAGGAAGTAGGCGGGAATAATTTGTTCCAAGTGTCAACAGACTCATGTCCGGCCTGGACATTGTTTTAGTATGTAGTAAATAAATAGAATAGAAGTAAAAATAAGTTCTAGCTATCTACACGAAGTATCTAAGCGCTGGCAAGTGAAGAGAGAACCTTTAGTTGTTTACAAGACGTCAAATTATTTCTGTTTCCTTTAAAACTATAGCTTGTCGGTGGCGTAAATGAAACTAAGAAAGTGTTTATGTATAAGGATGTGTTTTGAAAAATGATGACTTAGTAAAATTTTGCTTGGCTTCTTCACTCATCCTTGATTGATTATTTTTCTGAATACCAATGGTCTTTATCTCCTGAATTATCAGGTGATGGGAGAATATGGGTATAACATAGAGCACATACTCATGGTTGATATTATACCTGATCCTTCTGTCCGTAAGGCAATGAATGAGATCAATGCAGGTAATAATACTTCATGTTTTATAGTTCTTATTTTTTATTTTCATGACAATATTTTGAAGTAGTAACATGTATGTATGCATATCATAGTTTCCCTCTCTGAAAATACTCCTCTTAGATGGGTTTGTCTTTAAGATGAGCAAATATTATAGAAGTCTATTTACCCTTGAATAGGGCAGTGTAGATTGATGCAAAAGGATGGGATGGATTGAAATGAAAGTATGAAATTGAACATTAATGGGATATACTTGCATTTCATTGTTTGGAGATGTTATGATGAAATAAAACAAAATTCCATTCCGTCACATTCAACCCAAATTGAGGGTGTGGTGGTTAAATATAAAGGTAAACAACGAAATAAATTTCATGGTTTTCATTATTTTTCATCTTTGTTTTATCAATTAAAACAATGGAGCATAACACCATTAATATTCTATTCCATCTTTTTCCGCCAATCCAAATATTAGTGGGTTAATTGAGATTATGATACGGTCAACTGTACGCTACGGTATTCATTGAGAATTGATTTTATTTGACAGCTCAAAGGATGCAACTTGCAAGTGAGTACAAAGGAGAAGCTGAAAAGATATTGCTAGTTAAAAAGGCAGAAGCTGAAGCCGAGGCCAAGTATTTGGGTGGGGTTGGCGTGGCTAGGCAGCGACAAGCTATTACAGATGGCTTGAGAGAGAACATCCTGAATTTCTCTCACAAAGTAGAAGGCACTAATGCTAAGGAGGTGATGGATCTTATCATGATAACTCAGTACTTTGACACAATCAAAGACCTTGGGAACTCATCAAAGAATACCACTGTTTTTATACCCCATGGACCTGGCCATGTTAGAGATATTGGAGAGCAGATACGTAATGGACTGATGGAAGCAGCCAGTGCTCAAGTAAATATGGAGGAGTGATTTTGTAATTTTGCCTTCGAAAGTATAGCCCTTTACAGTCACACACATAGTCGAATTTTACTGGTATTACTCGTGTAAGTAAATAAGTTTCTTCTTACTGTTGTGGAATAAAAGTTTTTGGTCAGTTGGATGTAAAATCAGTTGTTTTTCAGTCGTGTTATGTAAACTTTGCTGCATGCTATATTCAGAAGTTAATATAGAACCAATTTCATATGAATTAAAAGAAATAGTTTCTGGCCTTCCTCTTTATGGAGTATATAGGGTAAATTACCTTTTTTTGAAATATTACTTATTGTCATTTTTGTCTATAAACATTAATATTATCACTCAAGTTTGGATCAACACTTGAACTAATGCGATTAATGAATTGCACTTTTGAGTTTTATTTTTTATTTTTTATTTTTTATTTTTTATTTTAACGATTAATGTGATAACTTTGAATATTTTCAAATATCAGAATGACCTTTTACCTTGAAAATGCATGTAAATATGTAGCTAAACTCGAGTAATGTTTTTGCTCGACAGTGTTGAGAATGGAATGCGTTTTGTCTCTGCTTTTAATATGTAAGTTAGATACATTATCAGCTTCTATTTTCCAGATGCAGACAAGAATAAAGAGGATATGCAAGGATATTATCCCTTAATAAAACAGTACTGCTTTATAACAACAATCTTAAACCTAATCCCATATATACGTAGCTTTCAACATCTACATCTATTTTGTCCAAAATTCAGAGTTGTTCGCTCTTAAGCCTGTAACATGCTCATCTTAAAGATTCATACAGTACCAAGTGTACAAAACTTTACAAATCTCATAAAAGTTGCGCAATACAATTATGAAGCCATGATGAAACTGAAATAATGACGGTTTGAGGAAATAACATCGAAGAAAAGGCATTGGTAAATATCCAAATATAAAATAAAAATTTTCGGAAAAATGAGACCTATACGAAATGATCAAGAAGAACTATACAGAATTTACTCCTCAACGATTGTGCTTTACCTGTTCCAACAAGAACAAAACTTGAGCCAGCATACAAAAGAAATATAAGTGTACAAACTTCAGGCAACTTCCATTATCTGAAGCTGTAAAGAATTGGCAGCACCGTAAAGCGCATTCTTCAAGAATTAGCCAAAAGCCCCAAAAGCAACAGCACCCTATACTACACCAATTGGCGAGCTGTTCAACAATGCAAATAGGCCATTCTTCATTCTTTGAACTTTTCTTATTACTATGTAATACAGGAGCTGATCACATGGGCAACATTATTGTCTGTGTTAGCTAAAATCTCTCATCAAATGCACATCTTTGTCTGGTCAACTCAATATATGTGAATGACTTTGCCATATAAACAAAATGCTCCACTGTGTCAAAGGTGGGCAAGAAGGGAAAAATGATGCCTGAAGCTTAATTGACATATGTAGCTGCTTCCTTGTCTACCAGTAGTCGTTGCAAGAACAGATTCCGTCTTTGAAATGGTGATACCTTGTCCTGTCTCTTACTATAATTACTCGATCATAAACTTTGGAAATGAACTTTGTTGCTTGGTGGCAATCCCCACAAACCCTTAAATTCTTTACAATTCGAATTGGAGTTCCAGATGCTGTGTTCATCAATCCAAAAGCAATAGCCAACTTCTCACTGTGAACAGACAGGGCAGTCTCTTTATCTTCCTCATCATCAATATCATGCAAAAGTTCTCCTAACTCTGGAACATACCCAGCCGCCTTCAACTTGATTGTCATCTCATCCAAAAATGAATAAATCTTCCTACTTTCGGGATGGGATCTATCACCAACAAGGAACTGATGGAATGTCCCCTTCAATTCAATTGAGCTGCAACCAGGAATCTTTTTTCTCTCATTACTGAGTTCACTCTTTTCTCTCAGCATTCTTGCTTCATTCCATCTCCCAGATGTTGAATATATATTACTCAATAGAACATGACACCCTATATGGTTAGGATCCATGTCTTTAATGATCCTTCCTATTCTATATCCCCGCTCCATGTCTTTGTAGATTCTACAAGCATTCAAAAGTGCTCCCCAGATTGCAACATCTGGAGCCATTGGCATACTTGAAATCATGTCTTCAGCCTCTTTCAAGAAACCAGAACGACTAAGTAGATCCACCATGCATCCATAATGCTCTATTTCTGGGGTAATAGCATAATCACTAACCATCAATCTGAAATATAATTTCCCCTCCTCCACCATATATCCATGGCTACAAGCATTCAATAAGGCAATGAATGTGACTTTATTAGGGGAAACTTTTTCAACCTTCATTTGTTCAAAGACGGTTATGGCCTCGTTGGGTTTTCCATGCATTGCAAACCCACCAATCATGGCATTCCATGGCCAAACTTTTTGCTTTACCTTGTAATTAACGAAAACTCTGGATGCTGATTCTATTTCCCCACACTTTGCATACATGTCAATGATGCTAGCTAAAAGCCTTTCATTCAACTTAATCTCGCCTCTCCCAATGTAAGCGTGTATCCACTTTCCTTGATCCAGGGCTACTAGATTCGAACAAGCGGCTAAAGCGCTTACAAGGGTATATTCATTTGGCCTGGGACCTATTTGCAACATCTCGTTGAATAAATCCAAAGCCTCCACGAAACAACCAACCTATATAGTAAGCATGAAGCAACTTTAGACACGGCACATTAACAATTAAGTCAAACACAACCAATATGACATACTTTCAACCGCGTACTAGTGAAATGTCCACTTCAAACGAACAAGGCAATCGTGTAAAATACTAATATCATTATTTTGTTTACTTTCAAATCCAGCAATACCTGAACATAACCAGCTATTATAGTACTCCATGACACAACATCTTTTTCTTGCATTCCATCAAACAATTCCTTAGCTCGACTCATGTCACCAGATCCAACGTAGGCAGCAATCATGGTGTTCCAAGAATACAAGTCCCTATCCACAGCCCATTGAAATACCTTCCAGCCCTCCTCCACAAGTCCCCACTTCCCATACATACCAATCAAGGCATTCACAACAAACACATTGCTCTCCAAACCAACTTTCACAGCATGGACGCGAACCTGCTGTCCCTCCTGCATGCTCAGCCCATTGCCACAGGCACTGAAAGCAAACACAAAGCTATATCGATTCGGAAAAAGGTCCGAATCCCGGGTCAATGAGCGGAAAACCGCAAATGAATTGTGGCAGGAATGTGGTAACAAAGAATGTGCTTTGATCATGGTGTTGTAAATGAACAAATCTGGTTGAGGAATTTGATCAAACAGTTTGTGGGCATAAGAAAGAGAAGCACAAGCAGCAAGCTTGAGGAGCTTGTTGGCTGAAACAGGGTGTGAGATTAGAGCCGTGGTTACTAATTGTGCATGGGTCTGCTTAATTTGTTGCATTGACTTGCATGAGTCAATCAAAGAGACAAGTCTACAATAGTGATCAGAATGAAAAGGTTTTGCAGAAGTTGAGTAGAACCGAATCATTTTTTTGGCAAAAAATCATGCTGATTCTAGTAACAACACTTCTTCCACTAAAAAATTGGATAGATAGCCCAAGCCTCTTGTTACAGGCTGGGCCTATTATAATTATAGCCCGGAAATTGCTTACTGCACCCCTCATTTGCTTCCTGCACCTAAATCATACTTTTAAAATATTAGTCCTGTCCTTGGGATATAAAAATGGCTTTCGAGTCATTCCGAAAGACAATTACAAAATGAAAAGAAAAAACTTTCAGAAATAGAATTTCCTAATTTTTTCAAAAACTCCTTTCCAAAAATGAGAAAACTACTTCCAATCGCACCTTCTACAACTCCAACTACACCACCTTCAAAAAATCTCTACAATAGAACTTGCCTCAAACCGTCGTGAAAAAATGCAAAACTTGCTTTTCACAATCTTTCAAACCATAAAAACGCAAGTAAACAAATACCTTTACCTCTACCAACACACACATCTGATGACAATGACTTCCGCACATATGAATCCTCAGGACATGTTAGACATTTCCTTTCTTTAATGAGGTGTAGAGAGGAAATGAGGGGTGCATGAAGCAATTTTCTTATAGCCCACATATGGCCCGTTTAATTTTCTGATACTTGTTGAAGGCTTTCTTTTCCCGCACCTCCATATTTTCTTTGTTTTCTTTAAGGTTTAAGGTTTAGAAAATTACCATTTTACCCTTGTTGAAAAAATAAATAAACTTACTGGACCTCTCTTCATTCATGCATATTCCGAATTGCATAGTTCGAACAATAAAGAAATTGCACTGTAGATTAATATTAATGTTATTTTTATATAGATTAAAATGATATTATTATTATTTTACGTTTAAAAAGTTACTCTTGTAGGAGAATACAAAATATAACATTTTCAAACAATTAAAGAAGATTGTTTTAATGTATAAAGAATGTTACTGTAGCATTTAAAACAATTAAAATTTTGTACATGTAGGTTTCCAACAAAAAAAAAGTGTATATTATTTTCTTTTTTACTTTTAAGACCATTTTCCTAAAAAGTGTAGATCCTTTAGTAAAATGGATTACTACTTTTATTTTTCTTCCTTTATAAACATATTAGTGTATATTTGTATAAATTTTTTATTTATCTAATTGCGTCATTCATTGTTTTCTATAATTATAAGTTAAACTATCTTTTCCTCCACAAAATTTTATAGTGTAGTTGATGATTTTAATCCCAAATCATATGTATTTGTGAAACCGGTCTATGAAATGCGTCTTCTAAAACATTGGCCCAAATAATTGTTAAGACATATCTATTGTCACTATACTCACATATTAAATGGATCAATTCAACTTCTCATCTAAAAGGTATTTGTTCTTGTATCCATTAATTTTTTGCCAACCTCTTTCTCAGTCTGAATATCAAATATACATATTGGAAAGTGTATAATGAATAAAAAAAAGGTGAACAAAACATTAATGGAGTAAAAGAAGGTTAAATTCCATTTAAAAATAAGTTTTCCTTTTAAAAAAGAACACAATTTAGTTCAATGTAAGTCCAGCTCATCAATAGGAAACATTATTAGATATTTTAAAATTATTATGTTTCTATAGTCTCGCTAATTTTTACATGAAATATACTTAAAATTTCATTTAAAAGGATCAATAAAACTTAATAATTTATTGTGTGAAAAAAAAAATTATAGTCTCAAATAATAATATAGCATATCACAATTGTTACTAACTGATGATGCACATTATTGGTAAATCCTCTTATTCTTCAGCCTTTTACTATTTATTATTATGATTAAACAATACGGTGATCATAATATTTTATTATAAAAAATATATATATAGTCATAATTAATCAATCATGATTGAACCAATTAATCAACAATGATTTTAAAGTCAATATGATAAGTAAATATTATAAAAAAATAATAAATTATCAAAATTAGTTATAACTAAAATTGGCTATATAATTATTATATCTCTTAAATTCAGTCATTTCAATTAAATTTAACACATTATTAGTAACAAAACTGATCGTAAAATACAAAAGCACTTTTCAACAATAATTAGATTCTTCAACTGTTAAACTTTTGCCTCAACAAGGCAACTCTGCATGAGAATATGCAATTTTTTTGTATAAAATACAAAAGCACTTTCCATTGAAAACCCTCACACCAGTATTTGTCTCTGTCAAAGTCCCTTGCAACACTTGATTTGTAATAATACATTGTACACAAAGTTAAACCTAAAACATATTTCATAAACCAAAAAGAAACTGTATGCACACGTGTTTGTGAATAACAGTAATAGTAATAATATATAAGCAACATAGGTTAGAGTAATTTACACTTAACAAAGAAGGCCATAGCATATTATATATATAATATGATATTGCATAAGATTAGGGTTAGAAACCAAAATGATCAACAACCCAACATACCTAATTAAGAATATGTTAGCAAGCTATTAGGTTTGAAGTGGTCCAATGAGATGAGATTTACATGTGTTTCTGCTATGATGCTGAGTACAACAATAATAGGTTTTGGTGGCCAGTTGTAGGGATTGTTTGGGAGTACAACAGTAATTATGGAACTGAAGGAATACAAGAAACAAAACTATAATAAAGCTTTGTAATCATCATACACGATAAGCATTATTAGGTAAGGTAAGGTAAATCCAGATTTGATGGCTGCACTAATTCTTCTCTATCAGACTAAAGTTCTAACTAAGACGACAAAACTTCATTATTAACATCATCACATTCTCAGCTCTCTAGTTCAACCTTCTAGGGTTTTCAAGCCAAGAACATGAAGCATAGCATGGCATTCTCTCAGCAAAACTTCATCAATTACTTTGGTATATGGTTAGCTTTCAAATGTTAATGATTATTGGTTGGTCACTTTCTCAAAGTAGTGTAATATCTCATTGAGTAATAAAAATCTTGCTGATTGGTGCTATTATATATGTATGTTACTCTTCTTAAACTGTTACATATTGATGCTAATTATAAGTGATGTTTATGTATTAGTGTTTGTCTAATGTGTATGGTCTAATAATGCTAGGACCCATCTTGAATCAATGCAAATTATATGAGGGTTTGTGGGTAATAGGCTAATAATACCATGCAATAATAATAATAATAATAATAATAATAATAATTGTTATTATTATTATTTCAATTGTTTTTGTGATTGTCTTGAAACTGGGGCCACTGATACAAGAGCCAATTATGCCATAGATTGGTGGGAAAAACAGTGAAGACAGAATGAGAAAAGAGAGAAATCTCATGCAGAGAAGATTTGTTTGGGCAAAGTTTGTAGGGTCAAGCTTTGAGTGGAGCTGCAAAAGTAACACACCATGTGATAGAAAATAGCACATAATGGCTTGTACTTAAAGTTTCATGCCTAACAAGTGTATGCAGAAATGTAACAACTGTAGTAATGTCTAATTTAACATGGTATGTATATGTAAGTTCTTCATATATATATATCATTATCATTGAATCTTAGCTTAGTAAGTTGTACAAAAAGAAATGATTGTGATAAGAGGAATTGGTTAATTCTGATTTAATTACAATTAGCAAAAAAAATCATGTGTAATGCTTCTGATGGTGCATTTAGATTTTACTGAGTGTTGTGAATTACTGTGTGTCCAATATGGACAAACACTTCTCCACTAAACATTTGCAATTTGCATGAATATGATGTTACTGGTCTTTTTTACAAAGTATTGGTTGAAATTGATACTTCAACTCTTTGAAACCATATAATCAAGAACAAAACAAAACCAAATACAATAAAAATATCTCCAATCCACTTTCAATCTGAGCCTCAGATTTTGTGATATTTTCACCTTTGATTTGCTCATGAAATTTTGCTAATGGATTCATGTTCATCAGTGTTGTTGAACTTATTAGGCAAATCAAGCACCAACAACTCTATTAAAGAAAGGGAGAGGAAGGAATGAATAATTTTTATGTAAACAAATATAATACTTAGTCACGTGAGATGAATCTTAGTTTGAAGTTTTAATAAAGCCTTGCAATTGCACAATGGAAAGAGAAATGGCTTTTTGAGAGTTCTTATTTAAATACGAAACCTTTACTATATATTTTACAGAAGTGTTTGATAGAAAATTTGATAATCCATGTTCAATCCTTCCACTATTAAGAATCTAATTTAATTCTTAATTCATGTAAACTTCATAATTTTATATGTAATCTTCAAATTATATTATATAAACCTCAATTCTTATATAAACAATTATGCTTTAATTTTGCAATGAATATATATGTGGTAGCAAAAATGAAATTAAAAGGTAGTAAGTTGAATTAGTTGTATAATAGTAAAGAGTAAATAAGTAACTTTATTTTGAATGAATAGTAACTTAGTAGTGAGAAATATAAATTATACATGATTTCAAGATTCAACTTTGAATAAAATTCAAACTTTGATTTAGGAGTGCAAGTGAGTTTGAATTTACTACCAACCAAATTAAATCCAACATGACTTATGAAAAAAATTGACTTTGGTCAATTCATCAGTCTAATTTGAATTGAGAAAATATCAAACTTGATAATCTTTTTTTGGACTATGAGGATAAGAGTGTTCAAAACTTCACAATTCGAATTTATTATTTGAAACTCATATTATTATTTAAAATTCATAGATACTTATTTGATAAGTGAATTAGATAAAACTCATATTATTATTTAAAATTTATAGATAGATAAGAGAATTAGAGGTCATTATGATAGATATACCAAAACAAATACAGAAGTAATTATTATTAGCAATTAAAAATGGTAGAGTGGTTTCATATCTTTCATATTCTCTATTCATATGTAAGGTGAGAATGACAATACATGTGTATTAAAAAAATCTCATTCATAAAAATATTTTTTTACAATTATGAAACTCAATTCAAATTTATCAATTAAAACTCATTATCTAGTAGGAGAGACAGAAGTCATCATTATAGTTATTTGAAAGTCATTATCTTTAATATTTAAGAAGAGTGGAGTTGTTTCATATTCTTTATTTACATGTAAGGTGAGAATGACAATACATGTGTATTAAATAAAAAGATAAACTCATCCATACAAATATTACCTTACAACTATGAAACTCAATTCAAATTTATCATTTAAAACTCATAGATAGTTATATGGTAGCAAAGACAGAAGTCATCACTATAGTTATATGGAAAGGCATTATCAATAATTAAGAAGGGTGCAAGTGTTTCATATTCTTTATTCACGTGTAAGGTGAGAATGACAATACATGTGTATTAAATTAAAAAAAAAACTAATCCATAGAAATATTATCTTACAATTATGAAACTCAATTCAAATTTATCTTTTAAAACTTATAGATAGTTGTCTGGTAAGAGACACATAAGTCATCATTATAGTTACATGGGAACCGTCATTATCATTATTAATAATTAAGAAGGATGCGGTTGTTTCACATTCTTTATTCACATGTAAGGTGAGAATGAAAATACATGTGTATTAAATAAAAAAATAAACCCATCCATAAAAATATTATCTTACAACTATAAAACTTAATTCAAATTTATCATTTTAAACTCATAGATAGTTATCTAGTAACAGAGGTAGAAATATCGTTATAATTATATGGAAACAGCTACAGATGTCAATATCATTAATAATTAAAATTAAAAAGTATGCAGTTGTTTCATATTCTTTATTCACATGTAAAGTGAGAATGAAATACATGTGTATTAAATAAAAAAGAAACTCATCCATAAAAATATTACCTCTCCATTATGAAAGTTAATCCAAATTCATCATTTAAAACTCAGTTAATTATCTGGTAACTGAGACAGAAGTCGTTATAATTATATGGGAACATATAAAGAAGTTATTATCATTAATAATTAAAATTAAGAAGGGTGCAGTATTTTCATATTCTTTATTCACATGTAAGGTGAGAATGACAATACAGGTGTATTAAATACAAAAAGAAACTCATCCCTAAAAAAAGAAACTCAATTCAAATTTATCATTTAAAACACATAGATAGTTATATGGTAGCAGAGACATAAGTGATCATTATAGTTACATGCAAACATATACGAAAGTATTCATTATTAATAATTAAGAAGAGTGCAATTGTTTTTCATATTCTTTACTCACATGTAAGGTGAGAATGACAGTACTTGTGTATTAAATAAAAGAGAAACTCATCCATAAAAATAGTACCTTACAACTATGAAACTCAATTCAAATTTATCATTTAAAACTCAGATAATTATATGATAAAAAAATACAGAAGTCATCATTATAGTTACATAGAAACAAATACAAATACAAAAATTATATTATTATTAATAAATAATTAAGAATAATTAAGAAAGAAAGTTACAGATGTTTCATATTCTTTATTTACATATAAGGTGAGAATGACAATATATGTGTATTAAATAAAAAAAATCCATAAAAATACTACCTTATTCAAATTCAAATTTATTATTTAAAACTCATAATTATATGATACAAAAACATATATCATCATTATAGTTATATGGAAAAAGATGATGAAGTTATTATTATTATTATTATTATTTATTATTATTATTAATTAAAAAGGGTTAATTATTTTATATTCTTTGTTCACATATAAGATAAGAATGACATAATACATGTATATTAAAATACTTAACGTATGAAGAATGAATTATAGTAACTTTATATAAAAAATTATATATCAAAACTACGTTTAGTTTGAATATATTATTTGGACCTAAAAATTATTAATTAAAAACTATTATAATAATATTTTTTAATATGTGTTGTCTTTTTAGTATTTAACAAAATTATCTCAACAAATAAATATATCACGGCCAAAAAAATATTTTAATTAGTTGACACATTTTCCCACTAAATTCAGTCTAATTAAGTAGTTTACACTTTTTTTATTGAAATAACGAAATATGGAATTTTCACATCATGAAATAATCTTTTGTCAGATGGCAAAAAAGAAAAATCCAAATAAAAACAAAAACCTAACGTAAAGAGAAATACCTAGAAGAATAGGTGTGTATTCACGTGATCCACAGCTTAATTTCCTTTTAAATGCAAATTAGCTTTCTGATAAGCCCTTATAGATAAAATAAATATAAAATAAGAGTTCATTTTCTACACCTCGCTGTAACACAAAATCAAACTGAAAAAGAATCCATCAATATTAAATAACCTAAAATGTTTCATATAAACTTATTATTTATAATAAACAGGATGAATTTATTGATTTTAACTTAAATATAATAGTGTAATTTATTTGAATTTGTAGTAGTATAGAATATAGCTTTCTGTTCTACCAACATGTGTATAACGTTGTTATGATTGCATTGCCCTAAAAAACAAGGAATAATATGTGCTTTACATTATTACAGAAACTGTTTCTACTACGTCTAAGAGACATTAGAGGACCCCTTGTGTATGGGGTAGGTAGGGCAAGTTGGTATGCAGAAAGCAAAGCCATTGATCTTAAAATCAAGGGTTGAAGATGCTGAGATATAAGAGATGAATTGATTAATGTGTAATCATTGTTGCACAGTGCACATTTTCATAGCAGAAGAATTGATTAACATGTAATCATTGTCATCATCACAATCTCCAAATTTTCAAATCTACCAAAATACTACCAAAGGTTAAAGTTTACATGGTTAGTTAGCTGATTGGCATCAAAAAGACAATCAAGAGTCCAAAGGAGGGAATATCAACTGTTTCTGAAATCACCTCCAAAATATTCCTTCTCACATTAGGGTTTACACTTTTTCCTCAGAATAAAAGTGTGTTTGGAAATCAGAATCATAAATCACCTAATCCAAGATAGTAAAAGTTAAACCATTAGCTATTTCAATCTTTGATGTGGAAGATCAGGATCAATCTTTTCTTGTTCAAATTTTACATCATCTTTATCATATGAAAACTTTACATATGTTTTTTTTTAATTTATACATGTGCAAAACATTTAGACAATTATTATAAAAGCTAACCGATTTAGTATATTATAATATAAAATTAACATAGACTAATTTCTTTTTTAAATTTTGATTTGAATCACAGAAGATCATTTACTGTTTCTCAGAATCTGACTCACATCATAAAATAACACTATCTTTAACTTAAAATTTTGAAACATTGAATTTGTAAGTTTTTTTTTAATGTATTGTTCAATTTTTAATTTTTACTTAATGAAAACTAAACTCACTTAATTACCTATCAAAATCCCATATTAACGAATATAGAAAAGATTGATGAATGAAATGGGAGCAAAGAATGAAAATACAATGCCATAACACAAATTAACAGGTAAAAAGAATGTATCTTGAAATCTAAAACTAAGGGAGGTTTTGTTTAGTGGGATGTAAAAGGAGAGACATTAAAAAGAAAGATTAATGATGGGGGAACATTGAAAGTGTGAAGATTCTTGTAAAAAGATGGCTTTGTCCTATGCCAATCATAACATCCTCCTCTCCTATACAAGAACAACCAGACTGGAATGAAAAATGAAATTATACCATACATCAAGCAAAAGGGAAAAAAAATATAAATTAAAAAGAAAAAGAGAGAAAAAAAAGGGTCTTTTCCTTTTAGTTGGTCAGCAGTCAGAATTGCTTGCCATTGCCGACATGATCCACTGTCACTACACCAAATTGAGTAGAAAGATAAATCAGTTCTGAAGAAATCAGCAATACAGCACCCTGCACTACTAATGAGTTCAGTCAGCCACATAACTTTTTCATTTACAGCCATGTTTGACTTTTGGCCAGTCATTAAGGAGCTACAGAAACTTTCATTATTTCTTCCCTTGAGGTGGGTGAACATACTTAAATTAAACAATGAAAAATACCAATATTCTACAATGCAAAAACAGTGAACTCAATGTATAGTAGAGTGCAGTTAAATATACAGTCTGAAATGAGTTAAATTTTTGAGGCTTTTTTAGAGTACTTCATAATGTGTTAGAGAATAGGTTCATGATGAAAAAGAAGGGTGGAGAAAAGTTAGTAGATAAAAGGGGTGGCTATCTTGATGCTAGTTTCAAGCTGCTGTACGTGCAGAGAAAGGACATATTGTGGCATGATTTATTATGGAATATAGTACTACAGTCGTCGTTCATGTAGCAGCAGCAGTATCTATGAACATAACCAATCACAAGTTTAAAATAACTTCAGTACAAATTTTGCTGTCTTTGGTTATTATCGTTTTGATGCATCTTCAGCTTTTACCTCAGTGTGCATATAAATTCTGTACTGATACAATAATTTTTCTTCAAATTATTATTATTATTAACATTATTATCATTACTTTTACATAGTACAAGTACGTGACAACTTAATAAATCATGTACATATTTTTGAATTTTGATTATTTACAGAAGATTAGTGATTTATATTTAGTTTTTTAAGTGTTTTCAAAATAGTCATTTGATATATGTGTTAGCAAGAGATTGCTTTAGTACTAAAAGGCCTGCTGCAGGAATGTTGCTTAATATAGCCAATTTATTTATTTCTTAGATGGATTTGAGCATCTTTCATTTACACTAAGAATCAATTCCTCTCACTGTACAACCGTTAGTGAAGATTAATATACATTCTAATCATATTTATTGGTTCAAAATCAATTTATAGTGAATTCTGTTAAAATAAATTTTACCCTACTTAGATGTCAGAATTGCATGATCTGCAGAAGTTGTATTTGCACGGAATAGAGAGGCAGAAGTTGCATTAATTATTGACTAGGAAACTGTTGTGCTTGCATCAGGTTGATAGTGTCTCAGATTTCAGTTTCATAATTTTATGAAATTTATAGAAGTATGATGACAACAACAAAAAGGGTGTCATGTGCATGTGGCTGACAAGAAGGATGAAAAATGATATGCAATTTCATCACCACCAGAACCCTTGAATCACCAACCTTCTGTTCATGGCTCCAATAATCTGCTGAAACATTGAGTCTGCATACTGCAACAACCCTCTCAACCATATCATGTACCTTCTCATACCGACAGGTCTCTCTTCCTTTTCCATTTTTTTAGGCCACACTCCTTGTTTCAACTTTTTTTCCAAGCCTTTTTAGCAATCATGGTTAATTCTGCAAAATTCCAATTTTCAACATTGAGATAAACAAGGCAAACAAGGCCCCATTAACAAATAAATTATCACAAAAATAAATGTTTCAAAGGAAAGTTTTACCAAAGCTTGTGGGACATTAGCTAAACAAAAACAATAATAATATTCACAAACATAATATATATAGAGATACAGTGTGTGGATTGATGTGAAGGAAGGCCACTCATACCTCACTCTCCTTTGACCATGACACCCTTTGACATGGATATCCACTTCCGATGTGGGCCTAATCATTTTGTAGTAAACAAACACACCAGGAGATATGCCATATTATCTATGAGAAATGCTTCTACGGATACAAAGATTCTTATCTTCTTCCGAGGTTGACACACGTCAAAACCATGTTGGCTTTGCCACCCTACTACTGCTTCAAGCCATTGCAACTCTGCACCAAAAAGTAACATTCAAATTTTGGGAGCCTCCTATTTTAGTGTAACATTCTAGTAACTTAACTCCCTATTCATTAGAGTATCTAGTGGTAGGAGTACACACCATATCATTTGAGATTGCCTCTATCATGAAGAAATATCATAAATTTCATCAGATATTTTTGTTATTAATTTGATATGGTGTTCAGATATAGTGCTTTGTGATGAGTAACCATGCGGTCTCTAGTTGTGGTGAAACATGAGTAGGAACAGATGTAGAGATAGCCTCATCTGTGTTTTCTCTTTCCTCTCATGAAAATAATATAAATTAAATGAAGGGGCCTGACTTGTGACAATTTTGTGCAGTGTTCTCACGCCAAAACTTGAATCAGTTTTCAAAGGTGAGGCCAAATAACTGCCCGATATATGTTTCCATTTTCCTCTTAAGGGTCTCACATGCATCAATAGAGAGACCAAGGAACAACATATACCGTTAGAATAGAAATACTGTCCTTACAGCTAGGAGGTTGAAATTTACTTGAAACTGGACTAATTGTGCTCAGTTTCTGGCTCACTGGTTTGTAACACCATGATGGACCTTAATAGTTTATACCAATTGTTAAGATGTAATTGAGAATTCTCTTATTACTTTGTTACTAAAACACAAAACAAGAGTGGTTGAGATAAGTCCAACAACTATATGGTCCACGCCAAGTGGTTTTAAAAATCAGGAAACATGAAGGGAAACTCTTTACCTTGATAGACCCTACGAGAAACTGAAACTTCTACATCAGGCAGTTTGCAGAAAGCAGTGAGACACCTTTTGTTCTTTGGTCAACTCAGTTTAGAACTAAACTGGAGCATTAAAGTCTTTGGATGTGATGGAAATCAGGTGGTCAAACAGTATGATAATTCATCCTATTTTATTCAATCACACAAATTGGTGTGGCAAGCAGAATCTATAGACTCTGTATTATGTTATGGCATATCAAGACATGAACTATCAATTGAGATCTATGATCAAAATTCCATGGACTATTTGTAGCGTCCTTTTCCCCCTTCAGGTGAAGAAACCACGTTAATGACACCCCATGATGTCATATAAACGTTGTTTTCGTTGAGAAAACAAAAACTTTGCTCCAGATATAGGCTTTCCTCTTGTTTTTTAATAATTTTTCTTACAGACCATAAAATTCAGTTTGCTTTTTAATTTTTAAATGTTTTGCATGAGTGCTTTATATCATATCAATGTCAATAGCTAAAATGGTGAACAACGGAAGCTTAATAAAGAAATTAATCAAATCCTGAAAGCTAGTTCCATAGGCATGAAGAATGCTTCTAGTCCAGAATTTGACCTCCAGAAAGTGAAGCGGAAGAACAAGTAGAAGAGGAATTAGGAATTGAGTTTTTCACAAGAGAGGAAGTTTGTACACAAGGTGTTTCTCATTAAGGCAAACATTACACATTCATTAATTAAGCGCATCTTTTTAAGTTTAGATTGATATTGGAATTCGGATTCAATAATCATTCTCATTACAAAATCACTAGCAAAATTTTTGTGACATGACATTCTTCTTGCTCCTTCGCTGGATTGTTGCTATGCTATTCTGATAAAAGAGTAAGACTTCCTCCTTTACAACCCTAAAAGTACAAAATAATTACTGGAAAAAAGATTGATGATTCATTAGAATCAAAGCTGATCATAACACAGTCACTATAACAACATGCTTTTTTTTGGTCCCTTCTAATATTCCTTCTGTTTCAACCCCAAAGTCATGAAATTTTTTCAACTAGATGTAAGGGAATAATAGAAGAGTCGTGGAAAGAATCTGATAAATCCTAAAATTACACAATTCTATAAGAGTTGAAAAAAAAGCACATTACACTAAGGGAGCATCAGCATAAACCTCAGCCAGCATGCCATCCTCACTACCAGACATGGCAAACAGCTCTGCATCCTTCTCTTCCTCACTGGAAAAGTCTCTCCTTTCAAGCTTTGCATGAGCTGCAATATATATCATTTTCTGAGCCCTCTCCAAGGCAACTCTTGACTGTTTATTAGCTGAAAATTTCCTCATGAAAGACCAATTACTCTTGAACCCACATGAAGTTGCATGCAGAAAAATAAGCCTCACTGCAATCTTCCCCAGGGATTTAAACTCACTCAAACATGTTTCCCACACAAGTCTACTACTCAGTGGATTTGCAACCTTCATCTTCCCTGTCACCGGATCCCTCTGCTTCATCTGAACAGCCTGTGCATAAAGCGGATCAAGACCATCTGACCTCCATTTCATCAGCTCCATCAACACAACATGAGCCTCTTCTCTCGAAGCCAGCCTCGTGAGTAACTTGTCCACATCCTTCTCTTGCTCTCGTGTCAAACACTTATACGGAGGAAGATACTTTCCACTTGCATCCTTAATCAAGTAAAGTGGATCAAGTATAAACGCTGCTGCCCAAGCAGGGTGATAATTCTTCCTAAACCTTTTCTCAACTATCTTCTCCACAGGTCCTTCCACAATGTTGAACTTCTCACACCACTCTTTCACCTTGCTCCTCAGCTCCTCCCAGAGAGGCAAGCACCTACCAATCAATGGCCTCTCAGCCTCAGCATCATGCACCATCCCTCTAACAAGCTTCACAGCTGAATAAACCGCCTCCAACTCGTTCCAAAACCCCTCATTCTGCACCATTCCTGCAACCTCCCTCGCCAACGTATCTTCCATACACATCACCTTGAACCCATCTTCCATCACCACCATCTGTATCACTCTCGCACAGCTCAAAATGTCCTCCAACATAGGAAACACCAACTGAAAATTCTTCAACGGATCACATTTGGGTGAAGGCACGCGAATTAGCCCGCCGCAATCCATCTCCTGCACCCTGCACTTGAGGAAAAGACTCCTCACCTGCGAGTCACTGTTCATGAAATTCGCAACCTTCAAACAATTCTCAATCACAGCCCTGAAAAGCGGCAACTCCCGGTTGAAATCCTTGATCAAGCTAACCAACCCCTGAAGCTGGCAGGAAGTGTTCACCATCCAATGGTGCTGCGCCTCCAAGTTCCTCAAAGCCTTCGCCTTGAACTTGTCTGCGACAATCCCCACACACCTATGGACAACACTCCCAGTAACCGCCGTAACCGTCTCCCACAAAACCTCCTCTGCATACTTAGAATTCTCCACTCCACCAGTGAACACAGCCTTCTGAAACACACTACTGCCATTGGGGAGATTCACCACAAACTTCACCAAACTCTCCCCCCCACCACAACACGAGTTGAAGTTAAACAAACCCCCACTCTTCCACCCGTCACTCGCCAACTGAAAAAACATGGCGTCCCTAATCCTAGCCTCGGACTCAGCCTTGGCCTCCCCGAACCTAGCATCAAGCCTCCCCCCCGAAACCTCCCTCCTCAAATTGGCGGGCAACCCAACCTGGCTCAAAAAAGCCTGAAACTTTCTATGTTCCAGACTCGACAAGGAGACAGAACCACAAGTCTCGTAGAACCAATCGAAGAGCAAGTCCAAAGCAGAATTCACCTGGTCCTTGCTCAAAGCAGGACCAGGAGAAGTCTTGGGACTCTTCAACTTCTTCACACTGTCCTCAAACATGGCCAAAGCACACAAATCATCCTTCCCACCCGACAACATTAAATGCTGTTGGCTCTGCCCGTGATGCTGCAAGTGCATAATGTTGTTATTATTATTATTATTACTATTGCTGTTGTTGTTGTTACTGTTCTGCATCTGGGTGTACCCGATGTCGAAGCGGGAAGACTCGACCATGGCCAAGGAGTGATTTTGATAAGACGGGGGTGACGTGGCACCCATTTGAGGCGAACCCCTTTTGCGGTTCGAACCGGGAGTGATGGAGGAGATTGGTAGGGGAGAAGGGACCGAACCGGGTCTCAACCCGGAGCTGAAGTTGGAGCAAGTTCCACGCTTTAAGTGTTCGGAAGCTGTTCTTGAAGGGTTTGAAGCCGAGAAGAGAGAGTCGCAGAGGGAGCATTTCAGTTTGACGGATTTGGGGAGACCAGTGTCTGGGTGAGGAACGAGTATGGGCTCGAGGTGGGCCCAGTACCAGGCTCCCTTTCCTTTGATGGCCTTGGTCCTCACAGTGAGGAGGCCCTCGAAGCGTTTGTTGACTGCCCTCACGGCGGCGGCGCCGTCGTCCGATGGGAGGGGGTCTGTGGAGGTTGAGGTAGTTGAGGTCATGGCTTGTAGGTGGAGGGTCAGAAGTGGAGGGTGGAGCGGGGTGGTGACGGTGGTTTCACCGTTTTGGTGGGAGTTGGTGTCGTTTTGGGGCATTTAGCCATATAGGGTTGAAGAGTGAAGTGAAGAAGGTGTTGAAAGTGATGTGAAGGAAGAGAGTAACTGGTGCGAAAAAGGAGTAGAAGGTGCATATAGAGTGGAGCTACTCAACAGGAACCAGAGAATGGAGGAACAGAGAGAGAAGAGAGAGAGAGATGAGTCAACCAAATTTGTATTTCCCAACCAAAACACACAAAACCTCAACTTGGTTTTTTTTTTTTTAATTAAGATAACTTTCCTTAATACTGTGAATGTTACATAAGTAGTTGTCATATTTTAATTATAATTTTTTTAGTTTAAAATATAAATGTAACTTAATTACATTATTATTTTCTTTTATTTTAAGATTTACATTTTACGTTATTAATAAATTGTCTCAGAAAAAAAAATAAAGATGGTCTCTGAAAACATCTACATTTTACACTACTGTTGTTGGAAAGATAAATACGAGATGTATTTTAATGATATTTTTATATTTTTTAATGTTACCGACAATTAATATAAACATCCTATTATTAGTAGGTAGAGTGACGTTTTACTATATTCGTTATCGTATTCTTTAAAATTTTATCCAAAATCTTTACTTTAGTTTCCAAGGTAACTAAATTGAGAATAGATGTTAAAATTGACTATCAATATGCAAGAAAACAAAATTATGAAAACTTATTTACAGTATAATATGCTTAATTTAATAGATATTTATTCTTCAGTAATGAGGAAATGTGAGTTAAGCGTTTGTCACAGGAGAAAAATATATTTGACAGTAATTTACAGTTACCATTTTATGGACTTTTCGAAATAATATTCAATAAAGATATGCGCGTATTTTTCTAAATAAAAATACTTTTTAACTAAATTGAAATAATTTTGCTGCCCCTTTAGATTTTAAAAGGGTAATTTTGAAATGTATATTTAAAATGAAAACGATAAGAAATAAGAGACAGAAATAATTGTAGCAATAAAGTCTCATGCAATTCATCATAAAAGATGGGTATCTTTACTTCATTTTTTTAAATAAAATAGTGGAGTTTCTGAAAAATACTATAAAGGATTTAATTCAACTCTAAATTACTTAGTTTTTATTTAAGGGAAGGGTTTTAAAAAAATGCATGAAAGAAGTGTAAATAGTCACTCATAAACTCATAATTGTAACTCTATCCATAAAATATTGCTTTTGCATCAATTTAAAAAAAAATAATCAACATCAAAGTGTTATTGTTATTATTATTATCAATAATAAACACATTTAAAATTTCTAATTATCTAGCATGGTATTGAGAGATTATTCTCTTTGTATAATAGAAGATTTAACCTACTAATCAATTTAATCTTTTGAAATGTAAAAAACATACAAAATTTATTGTTTTGGCTTTTGAAAAAGTATTAACACAATTTAAATATTATGTTCACCAAAAAGTGCTTAATTGTTATATATTTATTGAAAAATGCATTGAAGAAAGAAGAAACAAAGGGTTGAAACAAGTTGATGATAAATGAAGAATTAACTAAAATCCAAGGAAGAAGAAGATGTTGATGGCATTGATATGGTGATTTTGATTGGTTTTATTAATGGAGAAGACCTTAGTTTCCATTTCAACAGGATCCTGGACTACCATCAAAACCACATTTTTATGGCTCATAGCTTTTCTCAAATCACTTTCACCCTAACAAAAAGAAAAGCACTTAAAATTTTAGGGTTAAGTTCAATTATTAAGCTACTTGTTTTACTTTTGTCGTCTTCTTATTTGATTTGTTCCTCCATTCTCTCTCTAATTACGCTCCACTATCAATCACTAAAATTTAACTTTTGCATAGAGGATAACAAAATTTTGTTTCCATCAAAAAAATCACTTTTCTTCTAAAACTATTATTCTAACCTATTTTAGTTTGGTTTAAAATATAATCATTGTGTTTCATAAGAGAATATAATAGTCATAATAATATGAAAAAAAATATATGCTTTATTTTTATTAAAATGGTTGGTTAATGGGATTAGATTCCCATAATCTAGGCTTTTTCAAATTGCATAACAAAAAATATATAAACATAACTTTTTATTATCACCATAAACATGATTAGACTAAAAATGTCATGAATTAAAAATAATTGGACCAATATAATTTGCTATGATGTATTATATATAATCAGTCTAACAACTAACAAACACATTGATATGATATTTTTATTATTTATTTAGTTATTTTAAAATCCATATAAATAAATCAATGAAAATTAACTATTCAAATCGAATCATAAAATATTATTAATAAACATTTCATATAATATTCGAACTAGACCAAATTAGAATATAATAAAATTGAATCACAAAACATACCATTCATATAAAATCTGAATCAGACCAATTAATTTCAAAACTTTGATGATAAGCACCCTGCATTTGTTTCTTTTTTATAAGCTTTTTTTTATAAAAAGAAAATGATTATCCGACAATAGGAAAGAGAACTGAAGACAGCTTTACAACTATTATAAGTAAATTATTATTAAAATAATGTAAGTGGTGATTACAAAAATGCATCTAAAATGTAGGACACTATAGATATACTATACCCCGTGAAACACAATCAAAATAAATCTACGTAAAACTATTGTTATCTGTGTAAAATATTAATATGCAATAAGTTTGTATCTATTTTAATGAGAAAGGGTGAGATTATTTCTTCTTGGTAAACACATATCTATGGTGCATATATTGTAATGTAGTATAATACCACTAAAAATAGGTTCTAAATATTAAGAAAGTGGCTTACTAAAATGTTAATATGATTCCAGTTTCAATATTAAAAAGATTAATTTTGCAATCAAAATTTAAAAAAAAAAATAATGCAATGTTACTATAACATTTTGGACCGTAAGGCAATTTTACGAGTATTAGAAAATGGATTTAAAATTGACAAAACAATAATCATTGTGTTTTAATTAAAAGAAATTATTCATAAAAATTGAAATAATTTTATTCTTTATTTCTATAAAACATACTAAAAACTTAAATAATTTAAATTTTTTTTCCTCTATTTAGATAATTTATATGATTATCTTCCTGTTTTTTTTGCTAAGTCCACAAGTTGAAAGATGATAGATAGTAGATTTAATTTAGTTGTAGAGAGTTTTGTTTTAATAAGTTTTATGACCTTAGTTTTTTTAACTCTTTTTTTTCTGTTTTACATGTGGTTTTTAGTTTGACGGAGTATAATCAGAATAAAAGATAATTTTATTAGTTTGAGTCTATAAAGATATATTTGTTTGTTAGGTTTGGATTCCTGAACGTAACATAAAAGATGTGTTGGTATATGTAAATTTCGATGGATGTGTTGATATAAGTAATTTTTGACATATTTATTGATGGAGCAAAGGTTGTAGAAAATTAACTACGACATTATATTCGTTAAAAATTGCCAATAGGCAACTATAAGTTTTATCAATTGGATTTACTAACAAAATTTTGTTCATAAAAAAAATCTTTTTAGCGATATATATACATTATTATCGATAAATCTTGGTTATTGATACTTATTGTAGTGAATTAGATTTATTGAAGAGGGAATCATTTCCAAATAAAAGAATCTAAAATTAAAATATAAATTAGGTTATAAAAGTAAATAAACAAGTAGTAGAATGGTTAGGTACAAGTTGAAGGAAATTAAGATTATGACGTGTTATTGGAAATTTGCTTAGATTTTATATTTGAATGAAATATGTGAAAGGTTTAATTATTTGAATGTTAATTTGATATTGATAAATTGTAGATATGTTGGGCTAAATATAATTGAAATCATGTTTTATAGTGTGGATTAAATATACTGATGACCATAGTATGTTTAGATGTTGGATTTTTGTTATGCTTATGATTTTAAAAAAGGCAAAAATAAAACTCCAACAATATCATTTATTCGTTTGAGCAATTTTTAAAATTCATACTCTTAAACTTCAATTATAAAGTAAATCAACTTCTCTTAAAAAAAATTACATGATATTATCTATTATGAATGAAATTATATTATTAACAATTACATTAAATTTTTAAATGTTTTAAAATTATACCCCATCCCATCAGTGTTCAAATATACCTAATAAGAAGGTTAAAAAAATAAGTTATCACTCCTATGAAAATTTTAAATTTAAAAAATATTTATTTAGTTTAAAACTTTTAAAAAAATAATAATAATTTTAACTTAAAGCTTATACATTTTGAACTTTATTCACTAAGAAGTTAAAATTAGAGTTGTAATCCTATTTTTTAATTGATTTTAAAGCCATTCTAAAACTATCATTTAAGATTATTTCATCAAAACAACTAAACTTAATCCAAAAAACACTGATGTGCTCATTGTACGAATCTCTCAAGTAAATTTAACAAAAAAAAAATCTTCATTTACTCCTGAGTCCTATTTATCAAACGAATTTTTATTGGATAGAATTTTTTATATTAAAAATCACTGTCTCTTTGCCTCAAATATGTAACATTTGTGAGATTTGTTACAAAAATATACAACAATTTACAAAACATTCATGCATCTAATTTAACAGTCAAATAATATACAATAACTTATATAATTCTATAAAGCCAAAACTATCTTATTATTTCTCTGTTTTTTAATTTGATTAAATTCGTTTTAAGCACTTTAAATTCATTTTAACCTAAATGGGTTATACCAAAACATCGTATATAATTGATTCTATTAACTATTCTAAATCAAAATCTGAACCAAATCACAATATATTCAAATAGTTTATAAATTTTTAAACTCAGTAAAAATTATAAATAGACTGAATACATTTTTCCATCAATAATACAACCACAACTCTTTAATCTTGTTAAACAATTATCATAATATTATATCAATTAAGATAACAATTCAATATAGTTTCATCAAATATTTTTCTAACTCAAATCAAAAGACTTTTATTGACAATCAACTAACACAAAATCAAATAATCTCCAATAATACTATCTCCTTTCAAAAAGTACAATTATTACCACTAAGTCACAACTAAGCATTAGGATCTTCTATCTTACAATTCTATTAAACCAAACATTTAACTAAGCTTCTTTATCTTAAAACAAATTATTCCATCTAAATTTTAAAAAGTTTTATTTAATACAAAAAATTCAAACCCATCCACAAATCACCCTAAACATTAAATGACATATATTCAATACGACTTTATGCTATAAGAGTTCATTGTTACCCATCGAGACTCACATCAATACATCTCCATATGCATACAAATTACTCACACGCAAACAATCCGAAAAAAAAGAATCAAAGAAAAACTTATTCTAAACAATTATAAATATTTTATATTCTTTATTAGTTTACTAAATAAGTTTTGATATTTAAAAAAGATGAAAAATCAATTCAGTCTTGAAGAAAAAGTAAAAAGTTTTAGAAAGATGATAATTTTTTATAAAATAAAATTAAAACAATTAATAATTTTATTTGTAAATTATTAACTTAATTAATAAAATATTCATTTTTTTTTTAACAAAGAGAGGTTAGTGTATCTTGTGCACATTTAATTTCTTTAAGGTTTGCCTACATTGGTTTTTCAACATAAAATATATCCTTTTTTTGGTAAAAAGAATTCCCATTTGATATAGAAGATTGAATTGGTGTTTGGTAAAGAAAATATTATTCAAAAACGGAAAATTTTGAAGTTATACGTATTGGTCAACGACATCCAATTCTTGAGATAGTGGCATATTATTATAAGATGACTCTTTAGGCTGAATGATACATGGTTGATATATATATATATATATATATATATATTTTATAAAACATTTTTATTATAAAAGAATAAAATAATCTTTCTTTATCGATAAACTTTATAATTAAAAAAATTCTCCTTTTACAAAAGTTTAAGCGAAATAATATTACTCTCTATCGCATCTTTTAATTTTATTTGATTAATTACCAATTTTAAGGTAAATACAACATTAATTTTTATTATTTATATCTTTTAATTAATTTTTAATATATATACATATATTATGATGTATTAAATCAAAAAATAAAATAGAAAATTTTATAAATATTTATTCAAGTCAAGAAAAAGTATTATTTCCTAATTAAAAAACTTAAATAAGACTTAAGAAAAAAAAGGAGAACTAATTATTTTGTAAGATCTTAATTCATTTTATACTCTTTCTATTATTTTATAATGTTAGTTTTAAGATTTTTCAGCCAAACTAAGGAAAATATTTAATTATTTTTAATGCAAGTGAGTTACCTGTTATATCACTTTAGCTTTTCTTTTTTCAATCTGCATTTGTGTCACTGTATTTTTTTTTTCTTGACTTTTATCATAATTAATTTTTGTCTCCGTATTAATTAAACTAAAAATACAATGAAAAAAAATTGTCATTTTAACTCTAAAATATTACATAAAAGAAACACAGCATTTTTTAAAATCAACAATTAAAAAACAACAAATATAGTATTCAATAATAGGTGTTACATCCATTCCCACACATACATATATGCACACATGGAATATATATATATATATATATATATATATATATATATATATATATATATATATATACACATAATATATATATATATATATATATATATATATATATATATATATATATATATATATATATGGTATTTTATTGAATGTCATCTTGCAACTAATACTATCAACTAGTATCATGGAATTTTATTTTTTTACATTGGACGATTATTTTAGATTAAGTAAAATACAATAAAATGAATTAGTTAAACTATACATCAGAATATGGTGAGGAAATATCTTCATTTAAAATATATACAGTATGTTGTGTGTCACAACTTTCAATAATCATGTAACATATAATATACAATATACAATATTCAAGATTTTATTTAATCATTATAGAAACATAGGGGTGTGTCACAACACCAACCGGTTCTATATTTCTAATCTTTTCTGCAATATTTTATCATGATCAGGAAATAGTTATTATAGGATTGTATGACACATATGTTAATTAGCATAAATAATTAACATATGTTTAATCTGCATTGTATAACACATATGTTAATTATCATAAACATGGGAGAATTTGAATGTAATGAAGGTATACATAAATGATGATTTGGTGATAGTTAATTAAATAAGAGAAAAGGGAGATGAAACATAAAAGAAAGAAGAGTATATGATTGATATGAAAAGTCAAAGGTGGAATGTAGACATACTTGGTTTTGGTGAGAAGATGATGAAATAATTTAACCTAAAGCATGTGGTTGTTAAGCATAGACTTTACATGTATTATCAGGTGTTGTGTCTCATTCACCTTTTAAAAGAGGCAAAAAGGAACACATTGTAATTGATTTATCTCAACTTTTTTTTAAACATGGACAGTATTTTATGTCATATAATGCCTCAACTTTTGCAAATCTATGTGTACTCAGAGAAGCAACCAACATAATTGGATGCGTTTTCATTTTATTTTACAAATTCACTTCACTTGAGTACAATTTAAGATTCCCGCTATAAAATAATTCCCAAGCTGCAAATATATTAGTGAAAACTGGGATTTCGTTTGGTGCAATTAATGGGGAAGAAAAACATGATTATGTTGTTTCCCAAAAAACATAATTGGTATTCTCATGTTGGTACCAGAAAAGAAAAGAAAAATATTCATTCTGCAATAGAAATGTGTTTGGTACCATAGGAAAATGTGACTTCAATAACGTGATATTTTAAAATTATATTTAATCATTTTGTCATATAGATAGGCAATGAGTTTTAATTTCAGTTATAGTAGATTCCTTTTTAGTGGTTTTAATGTTGATCACGATTTTTTTTAATGCAATCATTTAATAAATAATAACAAAATTATTATTATTATTATTATTACTTTTATTTAACATGCATTTTGCAATATTCTCCTGAAAAAAATACTACATTTAGATGATCAACAATAGATAATGAACACAAAAAATTTAAAGAGATTAAGTGATTTTAATAATAAATACTATATATATATAGGTATCACATAATATAATTTTAAATTGTCAAACTTGTTTACTTCTCGTCAATAATGAATAACAGATTTTTGTCTAGATTCTGACATAACAGATCAATCAGATCAATTGTATTTGAAAATGCATGCTTAAATTGGTGTTGTGAATACTATAAAAAGATAAAAAATGACTATTAAATTTAAGTTATTGTGTGTGAATTTATTATTTTGAATGTATTGCTTGTAAAGTTTTTTAGTTCAAGATTAACATCTTCTTTCCTTGACCAATACACTATCTAAAAAAAACTTTCACTTTGTGAAGTATTGATCTCATAAGAATGATATACTAATGGAAAATTTTCTTATAATATGTTTACAAACAACTTGTTTGTAAGTCATGATATGGAGGTGACTTTGTATATTTGGTATATTTACATAACCTTTGCAATTTGTAAATAAAAACTTAATATAAAATGAACTAATATAAAAAAGTGTTGTAGTGTATTATCTATTACTAATATATTAGTTTTATGAGGTCATTTTACATTAGTGTCATTTTCTATGATTACTCATTGCTCATATAAAACACGCACCACACAACACATATTATTAATTAATTTAAAATTAAAATATCAATTAAATTTAATTAAAATTTCTTTCATATAAATTATGTATACAAAATTTTATATTAATTTCAAATTATTTGATGTCTTATTATAAATTAAAATGTGAAAAAAATTATCGTTTATTATTGATCATTTCAACATGTACTTGTACATTTAGATGCACACACGCACAATACGTGTAATTTTAAAATATATAAATATTAAACATAACAAATTTTTAAATTTAAGTAAAATTTATTATACTTATAAGGAATAAAAATATATTGAAATTTACCATTAAAAGATTAACATATGTAATAATAATAATAATAATAATAATAATAATAATAATAATAATAATAATAAAAATAAAAAGATGGATAATCAAATTAATATATTATGTGAAGTGATTATTTCATATAATTAAATAATAATTACTTAATTGGCTATATTTATAATGTGAAGTGATTTTAACCTTGTTTCATATTTTTTATTTACATGTAAGGTGAGAATGACATAATACATATGTATTAAAAAAAAAATCATCTATAAAAATATTACCTTAAAACATATGAAACTCATATTCAAAATTTATTATTTAAAACTCAAAATTAACTAGTAGCAGAGACAGAAGTCATCGTTATATTTATATGGAAATAGATATAGAAGTGTGTAGTTGTTTCATATTATTCATTCACATATAAGGTGAGAACACATAATACATGTGTATTACAAAATAATCATTCATAAACATACTATCTTACAACATATGAAACTCATATGTTGAAATTCAAATTTATTATTTAAAACTCATAATGATATGGTAACAGATACATAAGTAATCATTATAGTTATATAGAAATACAAAAGTCATTATTGTTAATAATTAAAAATAGTGTAATTATTTTATATTCTTCATTCACATTAAGGTGAGAAGGATATAATACATGTGTATTACGCCAAAAATCATCCTTAAACATACTACCTTACAATATATGAAACTCATATGTTGAAATTCAAATTTATTATTTGAAACTCATAATTATCTGGTAATATAGATAGAATTTATCATTATAACTATATGAAAACAAATATAAAAGTCGTCGTTATAGTTATATGAAAACATATATTAAAGTCATTATTGTTAATAATTAACAAGATGCAATTATTTCATGTTCTTTATCAACATGTAAGGTGATAATGACATAATACTTGTATATATATAAAAAAAGGCATCCATAAAAATGCTACCTTACAACATACAAAACTCATATGTTGAAATTAAAAATTTATTGTTTAAAATTTATAATTATCTAGTAGCCGAGATATAAGTTATTATAATAATTATATAAAAACAGAGACAAAAGTAATTATTATTAGTTATGTTTTATATTTTGTATTCACATGACGTCATAAATGTGTATTTAAAAAAAAAACTTATCCATAAAAGTACAACCTTACAACATATAAAAAATAATTATAATGACTTCATATAGAAATTATATATTAAAATGACGTTTAGTTTTAATATAAATATGATCATTCTTATAAACAATATCATTTGAAAAATTGTTTAACCTTATTGAATTGTGAAGTGATTTTATTTATAAACAATGTTATAAGTAACGATTTTATTTATAATGTAAAGTGATTTTAACCTTTTTAATTTGTGATTCAAAAATGTAATGCCCTGACAATAACTATTTAGTAACTATTTATAAATTGATGTATTGTGTGAGTATTAATTCAGAAGATTTAATGAGATTTTAAGTTCTACTAGTATATTGAGCCATGTAAACAAATGTGTGAATTAATAACAACGATGAATTTATAAATTTATGACAACAAATTAAAAATAAAGAATTATCTATATTCGATGTAAAAATTTACTTTATAATAAGAGATTGTTACATTATACATACAATGAAAAGAATAAACTTTCAAACAAATTAAATATTATGATAAATATTAATCTTTTTATCTAAACTTAACAATAAAAAGCTTCTAATCTTTGTAGAAGCACATAATTGTTAACACAGGCACACTGAGTTTCAAAATATATTAACATTCTCTCATATCATTGTTTCATACCTATTCAACAATATAATCATATCATGACTCAAATATATAAGTGTTATTAACATCACTAGATTTTTTTTTTGTTGATACTCACATTTCTTGTTAAACAAAAATCATTATTTTATTCTCTTTTAACCTAATATTGGATTGCAAAAGCTCAAATAGATCGATTAAATTAAATTATATTATAGATTTAATTATACTTTTAGTTATTTAAATATTAAATTTGAAAGACTAAATCATTTTTCAAAAACATTTTTAATCCTTTAACGATAATTTGAGGACTATAAAATCGTATTTTTTTAAATTTAAATAATTTTTTTTAAATTTAGGAAATCAATATTAAATTCTTCTTAAATTTAAATACTAAACCATTTAAACTTGTAAGCTCCGAAATCACATTATATCTCATCTTAAAATTAATTAACTTTAAGTAAAATTTTGTGAAGACTTGAGACCTCCAATGTGAAATTTCCCAAAAAATTATTATTGATTAAAACTATTAAAAATCATAAGAAATCTCACTCTTTATCTAGTAAACTTCTTTAATGATTTTTCTTTCATGATTACACGACGGGTAAATTTACCTTGTGTGAATTTGAGACTAGCTATTTTTGGAGATAGCTAAAGTTTTAGCAATCACAAACATTTTTGAAATTCAAATTTGAACTTTTAGGGTTTGCAATTAAGCAACATTGATTGATCCATGTGAGAAGAAAAGGTAAAACATGTAGTGTATTATTATATGGTGGAGTCATTAATTATGATTATGGTTAATCATTACATAATACATATTACCACATTTGTCTTTTGAATATTGGCCTTATATTTGTTATCAACAAGTAGGGTACACAAAAAGTTCAAACACACAATCAATAATCTTTCTTTTCTTTCTTTTCAGTATATTTGCCTTTGCAATGTAATAATCACTGTCTTTCATTCTACGATACCCCTCACCAATAATCACACTTCATTTTTTTTCTAATTTCTCATATCATATTTTATCTTCAATTTTCTCAATTAGAAACGTATTATTACTAGAAATTTGTTAATTTCTTAGAAGGAAATATAGTATTTGATATGAAAACTCATTATACTTCTTAATTTCAAGATTATTTCACAGTTATTACTCTCATAATGACCTTCATTATCATTTTTTAGATGAATTAGGAGAGAGGATGAGAAAATCTTGTGATGAGTGAAAATGACACAACAACTCGTGTTAGAATTAGACACCACATACCATAAAACTTGTTTTGCATTATGAAATTAAATTATTTTAATTCATATTTTAGTGGTTGAATTCATGATGCAAATAATGCTATTTTTAGTGTTATAAAATTAATTTTTTAGATTATTCTTATACAATTTTTTTTTTATTTTTTAAAATAGAATATAAAAAGTATATATAATAATTGGTCCATAGGGTACCAAACAAAAGGGTGATACGGTAGGGTATGTATATCTTCAAAAGAAAAAGAAAAGCCAAAAGATATATGCTTTGTTTTCTCACGCGCTTCAATTACTATATCAACTAATCAATCGTTAATTTTAGTCCGTTCATTAAATTAACAAAATAATCTTCATTAGTTTAGTCTTTAAATTATAATAATAAATTATTTTGATCTACAAAAACGAAGTAATTTCTAAACTAATTAGTCTATTCGTGTTTTTTTTTTGTGTAATTTAATGTTAAAATTACTAAATGAGATGTTAAATGCGTAGGTCCACAAACAATCGTTACGTATTAAAGATAAAAATAAAAACAAAAGGAACGTTAGTAAAATAAAATTTGTTTTTTTAAGGGTGTTTTTCTTTTGTCTTTATTATCTTTTTATTCATTGTTAGTTTTGTATTAGTCTTCTGATTAATTAATTATTCAAAACTGTTGTAACATTTTCTTAATTAAACGTGTTTTCCAAGATTTCCAAAATATTAAAAAGAAAAGACTGATAAAATATTTTAAATATGAAAATAATACAATAATATAAGTATATTCTAGATTCCTTTGATTGGTTATAGTTGGTGAGTTAAAGAAATGTATTATCCCATGATGGCAACAATAAGGCTAAGGGTGAAGACCTACTTCCATTATACAACACTGGAGAAAAAAACAAAGCCGAGTTAAAGATTCAATGGATCTTCCTTTAATTGTATATTCATTATGTGTACGAAATCCACTACTTCTGGAATACGTCTTCTAATGCTCATTCAATAATAACATAATATATGCTTTGTATCACATGTTCATAATAATGGTTATATCAATTGGTGTCACTTTAAAACGAGTGTGAGACTAGAAAAGTGTCATTCTTTTTTTAGTTCTTACTCAAATTTTATATGAGATCTACACTAACCAATCAATAACTGAAACCCACAAAAATTCAGCAATAGTGGCCAAGTTTTTTGTTTGAGGAAAAGTCCTGTGATAGTGAACTTATTTTTGTAAGAAGTTGAAGATTAAAACATCATTAGTAAGTAGAAAAAAATGTTCTATGCCTCTTGTATATTAAAAAAAAAACATAATTACAAGTCAAAATTTAATTAGATTCAGTTAGTTAATTCTATCCTCTCTTGTCATTAATTTTGTCCTCTATGACATTATGTATATGGTTTTCAAATTTATAAATTACCACTTAATCTTTTAAATGAGAGGTTTGTATATAGGCTTGTAATTTTGTTTGGAACAATAATATTAATAAAATAGGTATTGTTAGTGTGAAGTGAGAGTCTACTTGTGATTCTAATCCTGATAGAGATTTGTAAGTTATTGATTTGTATGAAAAAATAAAGTTTATTTTTTTAGACTTGTTTGAAATTTTACTTAAAGTAGTATGACTTGGTATATTTTAACCGTGTGATGGATTTCTTTATTCTAAATATGTTAAGTTTCGTTTTTATTATGCTTCTACTTTTTGTTATGATATTAATGAGTATTATGTTATTGTGTTAGAGAGTACTTTTTAGACTATTGCTAAAGAGGATAAGGTTAATTTTTGAAATGATCTTATGTGTTTTTCAAAATGTACATCTTTTGGCTGGTATGTTTTATCATGAGTGGACTGATCTTACTTCTAGTATGACTGAAGGTTGGAATAGTTCGAATTGACTTTTATCTTGATCTTGGTCAGAATTCTCATATTCAACTTATGTCTTATTTAGTTATTTACGATCTTCCTAATATTCTTAATTAGAGGCTTGACGATAATGAGATTCTTAATCGAAGATCTGTTATGGACTTTTTCTCCTCTTCTACCCTTTGTCACCGGGAGAAGCTTGTTTGGTCTAATTCTATACCTCCTGCAAATCTTTAACGTTTTGGAAGGTTCTTCATATAAAGAGTATTGACTATTTTTTTTTAACTGTTCTTCCATTTACTTTATTTGATCTTGTCTTCAATATATTTTTTCTTCATCTTAATATTTTTCTTGGTATGGGTTTATTTCTTTTATTAAATATCCTGACAACCCTATTATTCACCATGGTAAACTTGTTGTTATCACTTTTTCTTTATGCATGATTTGGAAAATGAGGAATTTTTCAAGGTTTTAGTAGGTCATTAGTATGGATACGCTTTTCATTTTATTAAACATTGCATTCAGATTTCAGGTAACATTTAAAAAAAAAAATGTCTATTCATATTACTGACTTTCTATTTTAAAGTCTTTTTACATTATTAGACCTAGTAAGATCTTGACTTTAATTCAAGTGTTTTGAAATTTTCTTAAAGTGAACTGAATTAAAGTCACCCTTATGAAACTCCTCAAGGGTCTCTTATCATTACTATTAAGTATACTAAAAGCTTTTGTTAAAGAGTGATTTTACTTTGTCCAGTTTTTTCTTGTGCTAAAATTGTTCCTTGGATTCTTCTAAAGATGAAGAAGGTGCATAAAATTGTATATTGCTATAGACTTTAAAGTTTTGGATATTTTTCGAAAAGCAAATAATTGTGCTAATAGATTCACGAATTTAAGTATTGAAAATAAAGTTAGATTTTGTTTGGTATTCAATTTTACCTTCTTGTATTAGTTTGGATATTTTCCTTAGAAAGAAATGATACAGCTCCACTGTTAAAATTCACGAGCTTCATTACAAGAAACAAGTCTCACTTTGTTAGATAACATGAATTTCAACTGATAAGCAATAAAAATGTATCAAATAATAGGTTGTTAACATTTTTCTATCTGCATGTTACCTTTCTGTCAGCATGAGAACAAAACATGTATGTAGAATCGCTTATTATTACAAGTAAAATAGTTCAGTCATATCACCTTTATAATACTAAAATGACATTCTAAGAAGTATCAAACTAAAGCATATTAATGGTTGTACCAAGTTGAAGGATTAACGGTAGAAAATATGCAGGTTGTGCAGCATTAGTAGAGAAAAGAATAGGGCTTGTTAAGATGAAACTTCATTGTATTTGAACACGCAGTCATATAAACGCCCACCAAGAAATTGTGCAACCTCAGGATGTTTGACCTGAGAAAAGGATGCCAATGAAGAAATAAGGAATCATTAGAGCTCAAATTTTCATTATTGAAGAAGGTAAAAAAATGGTAAGGTGCATTACCATTCCAATCTTAAGGGAATCACATCTAAACTGAGCATAGAGATTAGTTTCTATTCCACGGCCCTGACAAAAGAACTAGATTAGTATTCACTTAATATTGGAATTTGATAAACCTGTATTTGTATTATGGAGTTATGGTATATAATGCAATTGCAGAGTCCAAGAACTTACCATCCCTTCTAAGATGACAAGATCTGCATCACTGGCAAGGTAAGCAAGCTCCTGTGACACTCTTGTAAGATCAATAACCTGTAATCCACAAAAGAAAGAAAGATAGATATTATCATCATGCCAGGGTTAATGATCCGATTTCATATGTTCAAATACCATAATTTTCCTAAACAGAAAAAATCAGTGCTCATTTACTTACAGGTAAATCATTGCCAGAGTTAGCAATCAAAAGATTTGAAGTACTGACACCCACAAGCTGTCCCTGTTCATCCTTTAACTGGACAAGTGGAAACCAAAATGAAAGGGGTTAGTGAGGAATATGGCAATTTCAAAAAACTTTACATATTTATTTTCATTACCTTTGATATAATTTCAACTAGCTCAGAACAAGTCACATCATTGATAGACGGTAAGTCATTGGCAGCCAATACAACCTGCATCCATATAGAATCACGTAAAATATGTTATGCCAGCTGCAAGAACAGCATATCAAAAGCAGTTTCAATTTCTAAGATAGCTAAAATGGAATAAGACCAATAAAAATCTACAAGAAGAGAATCATTGACAAATTTTATCCACAAATTAGAGTTCAAATGATTGATTTAGAACTAAAATATCAGAAAAAGTTTGTAGAAGCAAAGATTCAAATATTTGTGGCAATTTGATACCTATGCTACACCTATGTGCATTCAGTTGGATAATAACTCATGCATTTTCAAAGAAACTTCAATGGCATAACAGATGAATTGGTAAAAATTCATGCATTTGGGTTTTATGAGGTGTAAATGGCCTTGTAAATGGGGTAAGCTTGTTAGTGATTGGACATTCTTGGTCCATTGATTTTCTCATTTTTCTGTTTTTTTTTTTCATCTTTTGTTCTTATCTTAACTACCGTTCCTTATCATCTATCTCTATGCAATGTTTCCGGAGAGAAATTTTCTTCTACAAATGACTAAAATGTCATCAAACCTGACTCCCACGCCGAAGTAGCTCTCTTGCAAACGGCATAATACCCAAAATGATATCTGCACCAGAGTTATCAACAAATATGATAACCTGCCATCATAAAAGGCACAGATTACAACTTTAGCAATAGCGGTCAGGAGACAAAATACTCACTCAATAATTAATGATAAAATTGTGTCTCTTCACTTTATACATATAAAACTTGCCTTCTTCCATGGCTTCCTGCTCCATTTCATTTTAAAAGTGTCAAGATCATCAATAACCCAGGGTCGAGGAACCAGGTTTTGGCAACTAGCCAAAAAGGACATTCCATCCTTAGAGAAAACCTCTGCAAGCTTCAAAAAATTGTGAAAAGAATAAGGTAATATATAAAGTACAAAAATTTAGCTATGCAAAGTTATCAAAGAATGCATAGTAAATCATCCTACCTGTGCAGAGCCAAGATCAAATATGTTTCCAGCAAAAATTCCTCTGACTAGATTCTCGAGTCGCTTGCCTTCATCTTCAATGGCATCATTAAGTTGAACAACATTCTCAAAAAGTGAGATGGCCTTTGCATTTTCTTCATCCTATTGCAGTCAATCAGAAAGGAGTAACATACCTTGGGTGAAATAAAACTACATTTTGCATGATTAATGTCATATAATACCCTAGTTCTTCTTTATTGAAATTGATAATGTATGGTTAAATCTTCTCCACTTTGACTAATAACTGTAGAGCTTTTCAACTAACTACAACCAAAAACAATTCCATTCAATTTTACTCCATAATGCAAGCAAGATGTTACATTTCTTCAACTACAATCAGACAGGAACACACTTTTATTCAACCTTTTATTATCTATAGCTGCTTAGTAGAAACTAATGGCATCCCAAATAGCAGTAAAACTTACCTTGACTTTTTTGAATATATCTCTGAATCCTAATTCTCGGAGCACTAGCTCACGAAGTCGGCAGAGAAGCTGAAAAATCACCCAACAGAAAGAAAAACAATGAAGTAAATTAGAAACATCACCAACCGCTGCTTTTATCTTCTAATTCCTCTCCTGGGGAGGGAGTCATAGGGTATAATTTCAGCTATAGTATAGAACATACAATGCAATCAGGAGGCCCACCATGACTTTCAGGATCTTTCTTCAAATCTTCAAGTATTTCAGCATATCTTTTCCAGGGAATGCATAAACAAAATATAAAATTAGTAAATCCCATGCCACAAGCTATTATGTATAGTAGATATAAAAATCACCTTTGAGCAAACTTTTCAGCTTTAGCAGCCGCGTCAGGAACAGAAGTATCACTCTCTGCACGCTTCCTGCCAAACCAAAGCCAAATGATGATGTAAACAAGAAACACATAAACAACGAACTCCTATAATCTAGACTAAGAGAGATAGTCAAATTGGTGGGTCATTTGGTGTGTTTGAGTTGATTCAAAATTAAAAAAAAAAAAAAAAAAAAAAAAAAGTATATCAACAAATTCACAAATTATTATAAAAACAACTTAAACATCCATTGTTATTACTTATTAGAGACTTTACTATGATCATGACATTTTGGTCTCTATTTAAAATTAATGACGCCTACATAAAATGTTTACCAAACACTCAACTACTCATAAAGAACTTTCACTATTACTTACCTATAGACAACTCTTAAGTCATCTTCTAGATGTAAGTTTTGGACTTTTGGTTACAACCTCTAAAGTCCCAAAATAAACAACCTAACCCTAACCCAATACCGAAGAAATGGGAAGAAAGTTAAAAAACAAAAAAGCCATGAGAAGTATCAAGCATAATCAAGCCAATTGACGCCCCAATTGTACCAACTACTTTGGCAGTAACTCCCACAGATATAAAAATTTACAAACAAGTTCAAACTGCTATTTTTGAACGATAAGCAACAAACAAACGGTAATGGTGACACCACCTGAATATGTTGTTCATCTCTCACCAGCATACATACCAACCACCATTTACAAACAAACACATACAATGGCTAAAATAGTTAAAAAAAAATCAAATCCAACTACAAGAGCAGAAAGGTCGACACAGTTTAGAAAGCACAAGAAAACGAATCAAATAAATTAGCATACATATACAAGTGGTAAATATGACAGCAGTTTTAAAATCCTGATTATCAGTAAAATTACACAATCAAATATCATAGTATCCTAAGTAAAATATAAAACGACCCATTTTTGTTAACGATTTGTAGGAGAGAAAAAAAGTAATTTTTAACAAAAAGAAGGCATTGTCGGGCAGAACGGGCAAAAGGGTATGGTGAGAGCGATGAAACACTGCGAATCGGGTATAAAAAAAGAATATTTTTTAGTGAAAAGAAGAAGGGAGAAGGGGAAAGAACGAACTTGAAAGAGGGGATGGAGTTGAGGAAGAGATCAATCCAAGAGATTTCGGTGGGAGTGGGCTTGCGGGGGTTGTCGGAGGGGAATCTGTAGGGAATGGTGCATGCTCTGTAGTGGGAATCGATGGGTGTGAGCAACAATGGGAATTCCACAAGCTCTGATGCGCTTTCCATCTTCAAAGCAAGACCCAATCAATGTGATTGCAAAATGATAAGATCCAAACTGTGTTGTGAGTTCAATTCTCTGAAGGAATTGCAGTGAGAGAGAAAGCGTGACGGAGTGGCGCTTCTCTCCTCGCTTTCACTTCCCACACAAGTCGAAACTCTCAGCTTCCTTTCCTTTTCTGCTAAAAAAATTATATTTTTAAAATAATAAATCATTTTTCTTCACTAAAAAAACACTTTTAATAAGAAAACAATAATTAATTTTAATTTTTCATGGATTTGTTTTAGCTTTTCAAAATAATTAAAAACTACAAAAAAATCTAAACTCTAATTTATATATATGTGTGTGTCTCAAAATAGTTTCTAGTTGAACTATGTAAAACAATCAACTTTAATATATTAATTGCCGAGTTGAGTTTCATCCATTTTCATTCGTATTTCTCACCATGCCTACGAGTGACTTTTCCTATATCAAACATTGAAACATTTATCAGAACTCGACTTAAGTTTATCAACTCTAAATTGACTATAGAAAAAAAAATGTGGTTATTCTTTTAAATGTAGCGAGATCATTTTTTTACTCTATATCTTGATAATTGATTTGCGTGCTACTAAAAAAACAAATAAATTTTGTTTCCATAACTTGATTATCTTGTAGAGTGTTACCAAAAACATTATTGCAACTTATGTATTTATCTTATTTCGTCTTCGTTTGTGTTTACTTTTACCTTGTAGAAACATTTATCATGGCAACTATATTTGTTTGGTTTAGATTCAGTATTTTCCCGATGTCATGTTCTATTGTTGTTTGCAACATATTTTGCAACTTTTTCTTTGATATTATGCGTAAAAAAGTTACTGGTCTTGTTGTCAACATGAGCAGAATAACATGTTAGAAAAATTGAACTCATTGAAGTTTTATTTTGCTTACTTCAAATATTTTTTAAATGTTTTGTTTCACCGTATAGTGAGATCAATCCAAACACATTTCTAAATCACAGATTCACTCTTAAAGAAATACCAATGCCAAGAAAAGAAAGTTGATTTTGCAAAAAGAAAAAGTTGTTTGTTATACATGTAAATGCAATCTTTTCATTCACAACTTTTTTTTTTTTATTGTTGTTAACAATATATTTTCACCTGTCATTAGTTAGTATTATTATGATTATAAGAATCCAATTTCGTTTCGTTGATATAAAAAAATGAAAAACATTATTCAGGTATTTTAAAAATATAGAAATTATAGGTCTCCCACCCAACTCAAACACAAAGTCAATTTAAATCAAACCTATTCTATTTTGCATGTATTTTTAATTATCACTTTCCTCGAATATTTAAACTAGAACAGACATAGTGTTGCCAAAATGGGGCGGTTCCAAATATGGTATTAGGCGTCAAAACTTAACGATGGGGAGTTTGGAAGAAAAGGAATTTAGAAAGAGTATATAATTGATCCAAACATAGACACAAATACTGCTGCCCTATTTTCTCGCACAAAAACACACTCTCAAAGACATCTAAGTTTAATTTTGGAAAAAATACATGTGAAGGCCCATGCAGTCAATAGAATCTTATTTAAATGCTGCTTGGTGATCCTCTGCTAAATAATCAGTAGGGTTCCACTGGGGCTCTGAATTTCGAACCAGCATACACAGCACCTGAACCAAGCTCCTCTTCAATCCTCAGAAGCTGGCATCAAACACCGAACGACACTAGTCAAACACTTAATATAAAGGGTGAGATCTGTACATCCATTTTATATTACCTTCTTTTTTTTGGTATCGCATAATGGGGGAGAGACCATAAAATTAATAAATAACAAGGTTATAAATCAAAGTTCTCTAAGAAAATCTCCAGAGTAGGAAGGAGTTCTAATCAACCTCGGTGTTATAAAAAAAATCTTTCAAAACATCTGTTGTGACATGGTGTTATAAATATTCTTCATTAAAACATCCCGATGTTACATGACAGGAAGAATAAAAAAGTTATTTTATATCCTACAAAATTTATGTTTATTAAAGTATAAATAAAAAATTATAAACTGAAACTTACAAGAATGTTGTATTGAAACAGAACTTTCAAGAATATCGTCAGTGACAAGACAAGCTCACAAAAAGTAAAATAAGACCCTATTGTGACTCTTGTATTCTTGAATTGGAGATGGTATTGTAATGACTATATTCAGCTCATTTAACAAAAAAGACATTAATAAACTTGGTAGTTTTACCTGGTTGTACTTGGCAAGCCTTTCAGATCGGCAGGGAGCTCCAGTCTTGATCTGGCCCTGTTAGATTATGACACAACATGATTGGATTATATCAGCTTATGATAAATATTCGTATTTCAAATTCAGACATAAATAAATTGTCCGAAAAGGTTCTCTACAGAAACAATGAAGAAGAACCATGACAAACGATTCTAAAAAAGCTTCTGAGAACTTACAGTTGATAACCCAACTGCGAGGTCTGCGATGAAGGTATCCTCGGTTTCACCACTACAGCATACAAAATGAAACACATTAGTTTGCACTTACAAAGAGTAAAACAATGTCCAAAAAAACAGAAAAAATGCATACAAGGGGGGAAAATGAACATGCTTTACCTCCGGTGGCTAGTCATGACACCCCAGCCAGCTTTTTTAGACATTCTCACAGCTTCAATACTTTCAGTTACACTACCAATTTGATTCACCTAAAATTGAAAGTACAAAAATGAAAAGTTCTTCTTAAAGTAGATAAACAAATTTTTATATTAAAAAGATATTTAAATAACAGGGTAACCTAAAATTCTGATCCTCTATCTAGCAGATAAAAAAAGCCGTAAGTTAATTTACCTTCAACAGAAGGGCATTGCAAGCCTTTTCCTTAATTGCTTTCTCCACACGCTACATAGTTAATAACAAAGGCAATAATGTCAAAATGATACGTGTTTACGGTACATAGCTCACAGATTTGGAGTTAACAAAGCATACCTTCGGGTTGGTGACGAGGAGATCATCACCAACAATCTGCACTTGCTGACCAACTTCACTTGTTAATTTTGCATAGGTATCCCAGTCATCCTGATCAAATGGATCCTCAATAGACACAATTGGATAATCTGTCACATATGATTTGTACACATTCTTTAAGCTGTCTCCTGAGATTTTCTGAGATCCATCATTATTCTGCAAAAAGGTAGTAGTAGATTATCCAGCTGAAGAGTTTGACAACCTCTTAATGGCGGGAAAACGAAAATTTAAGAAAAACTAGGATAAGGTTCGTAAAATGTCAACCTCTTCCTTAAAATTCAAGTCATATGTTTTGTCCTTGTTATCGTAAAATTCTGAAGCAGCAACATCCATACCAATTACAACCTGTGAGAATGGAAATTAATCAGCCATATGTTAAGGTGCTAATTTAGATTCAGTAGATAGAGATTCAACCTTTCCGGTATAACCAGCTTTGGCAATGGCAGTCTTCAGAAGCTCAAGACCTTCTTTGTTTTCCTAAAAAATTAAACAAACATGGGAGATAAAATTGTATTGAACTATCAGATAAAGTTCTGTAACAGAAAAAAGATAGTTTTTCACACATCTTACGAATGTTACATTACAAGATATTGATATATACAAAAACATAATCCATTCAGCTAAATGCAGGCAAGAAAATTATATATTACTTTTAAATAATGACTAGATCAATAAAACTAAAAGTAGCCGGTTAAAACCTGAATATTAGGAGCAAAGCCACCTTCATCACCGACATTAGTAGCATCCTGTCCGTACTTCTTTTTAATCACAGCCTGTACGATAAACACGTGAACATCTCAATTCATGACCGCTAATAATAATGCTTTTTCTTTCATCCATTTTGTGTGTTTTTCTTTTTCTCATTTTGTGAAAAAAAGTTAGGCAGAAAGGACTGTACCTTTAAATGATGGTATACTTCTACGCCCATTTTCATTGCTTCTTTGAACGAAGATGCCCCAACGGGGAGAATCATAAATTCCTATAGAAGAGGACACAGGGTACGTATTTCAATCAAGAATCGTCCCTGTTCAACTATAGCATTAAATAGACATTACCTGCATTGCTAGTTTATTTCCTGCGTGTGAGCCTCCATTGATAACATTGAATGAAGGTACAGGCAACACCAAATTCTTGTTTCCGGCCAGATTGGCAATATGCTGAAAAATTAAAACAATAGAACAGCACATATCATAAGAACACAAGATTCACAGATAAGAGCTAGTATTACCGAAAAACCTCACATACCTTGTACAGAGGAATTTTCATCACTGCCGCACCAGCCTTACAGACAGCAAGTGACACTGCCAAAATAGCATTGGCACCAAGCTGAAAATGTCAACATATTGGAAACCCAATTAGCATAAAATGTATGCCGAATACAGCTACAAAAGATGCAGTCACCAAACTCAATAATTCAAATGAAATCATGTAGCGATACCTTCTGCTTGCACCACCCCCACTCATTAACAGTTCCATCAAGCTGCTGTACCATATAATTGTCAATTTCAGCCTGCTTGGTTGGGTCCTGTAAAGACAGAAAACAAATAATAATAATAATAATAATAATAAATGAAATCAATTTTCCTCCATTAACATGTTTCAAACAATATTCCAGTCCAATTTTACACACCTTCCCAACCAGAGCAGGTGCGATAATTGAATTCACGTTCTCTACAGCCTACGCGAAGGCAAACATGAGGTCTTATTATCAGCTACAACACATCATAAACGACAAAAAAATAAATGCAAAAAGTCAATGATTACCATTTTTGCATTTTGTTTTTTGTCAAACGACCTTGTAAATACATAAAAATAAAATAACAGAATATCAAACGTCAAGCACCTTGTTAACACCTTTACCGAGATAGTCCGAGCCTCCGTCCCTCAATTCCAGAGCCTCATAAACACCTTCACAGAAAACAAAACGAGTAAGTGAACACTACATTCAGAACTACCAACCCATGCCATAACCATATGAAACGAACCTCCGAAACCAATAAACATAAATAAAACATGCAAAACCTTCGCATTCCACTTCTAGACAATCAACTACCACACTTCAACCCCAACAATCCCTGGTCGGTATGATAATAACGACGCTTCAAGCAGAACAAGACAAACAATATCTCACAAAACCATCGAAAATAAAAACACATTTCCTTCTATCTCACAAACACCGATCATTTACCTGTTGAAGCACCGCTAGGCACGGCGGCTCTGGAGAAGGTTCCATCGCTGAGAGTAACGTCAACCTACAACAACAAACCGCATTCAGAATCAACAAAACATAGCTTGGCATAAACCAGTCCCGTAACAAAATCAGAATCAAATAGAACGTGGATTCATACACGTCCAAACAGTAACAAACCGCATTCAAATATAGAAATCAAAGCTTCGCATAAAATTACACAATGCAAGTGATGAAAACGGAGAACTCATTTTCTCTCACTTTGGCGCACATTTTCGAACAGAAAACGACAAAAGCAAACGGCGAAAGAGAGCGAACTCACTTCAACGGTGGGATTTCCGCGGCTGTCGAAGATCTGGCGAGCCTTAACGACCTTGATTGTTGCCATTGCAGTGTTAATTTTTCACAGTGGTGAATTTTTCTGTGCTTTTCCGAGAAAGTGACGATGCAGGGAAAATGCGATTGGTTCAGTTATAAAGTGGTTGGTAATTGGAACGACGTTGATTATAGACCGTTGATGGTAGGAAAAAGAGAGTGACGTGTACGGCTGAGATGGTTTGTGTTGGGTATGATGAGACTCTTGCTCCGATGCGAGTGGGTCCAAAAGCACGCAGAGAGGAATATGCTGAGTGCTTGTGCTCCCTTTCTAGGTGCCGAGCTTCTCGAACACGTTGAATCAATGAAAACCAAAACTACCTTTCAAAATTTTTAATATTACTTTTCAAAATATTTTAATATCATTTATTAATAATATTCAAATTTAATGTTAGACAACCCTTTTTTTATTACTTTTTCTAACATATATTAATTGAATTTAATTGTTACAAGTGCTTTTTTGTATAAATATAGACTTAGTTTGTTTTGAAGGAAAACAGTTAATTGTTTTGTCAGTAAAAGGTTTCTTTTAAGGTTTTGTCACATGGTCTGGTTTGTAAGATTCAAGGTCGGAACCTAGCCAACAGTTTCGCATTGTGGTTTCTAAAACTGTAGGCAGTGTTTCATGTTTTTTCTCCAATAAAGTTAATGGGTAGAAATAATTGACTGTGATGAACTTTTCGAATAAAATTTTTAAAACTCATACAATATATTTTAGAATAAGATTTCTATAACAAACTTTTTAGAATATATATAATATTTTTTTTGAATATAATGTATTTTCAGAACAAACTTTATGAAATATATTTTAGAACAAAAAAATATTTTTGGAGCATTTTCCTTTTCTTCTTCTACAATAGTGATAGTATAGTGATAATGACAAAATAATTCAGTCATTTCAAACCAAATGTTGTACAGTTTCAAAAATAGGGTGCAAGAAGTAATTGTCTTTTAGGCTTAAGTTTGTAATGGGCCATGAATATTACTAGGTGGATATTGTTTCCTGCACCCCATATTTGCTTCCTATATCCCATCCGAATATGTCAATAGATATTTATAGTCTTGTTAATGAAGACAAAAGAGATTAGAATATTTTAGAAAATATTTTCCGGAAGAGATTGGGTTGTGAGCATATGAAATCTCTTACGGAAAACATTTTTCATGAGAAGTTTTTGTATTATGAAAAATATTTTTTATAAGAGATTTTTGTATTATGGAAAATGTTTTTCGTAAGAGGGTTTTGTGAAAACATTTTTCGTAAGATGATTTTATATTATGAAAAACATTTTCCGTAAGAGAATTTTATATTATGAAAAACATTTTCTATAAGAGGTTTTTGTATTATGGAAAATGTTTTTCGTAAGAGGGTTTTGTATTATTGAAAACATTTTCCGTAAGAGGATTTTATATTATGAAAAATATTTTCCGTAAGAGGATTTTATATTATGAAAAACATTTTCTATAAGAGGTTTTTGTATTATGGAAAATGTTTTTCGTAAGAGGGTTTTGTATTATTGAAAACATTTTCCATAAGAGGATTTTATATTATGAAAAATATTTTCTGTAAGAGGTTTTTGTATTATGAAAAATGTTTTTCATAAGAGGGTTTCGTATTATTAAAAACATTTTCCATAAGAGGATTTTATATTATGAAAAATATTTTGTGTAAGAGGTTTTTGTATTATGAAAAACGTTTTTCATAAGAGGGTTTTGTATTATAGAAAACGTTTTCCGTAAGAGGATTTTATATTATGAAAAACATTTTCTGAAAGAGGTTTTTGTATTATGAAAAACGTTTTCTATATGAGGTTTTTGTATTATGAAAAACGTTTTCCGTAAGAGGATTTTGTATTATAAAAAACATTTTTCGTAAGAGAGTTTTTGTATTATTGAAACCCCCTATTACGGAAAAATCTTCTTTGTAAGTCACTTTCCCACTTCCATCCTTATTATGGAAATGTTTCTTCGTAAGTATTTTTCCCACCCCCACGCTATTATGGAAATGGTTTTCCGTAAGATGATTTCCCAACCCCTAGCCTCCTGCTGATTTTGTTTTCTATAACAAAATTCCTTCCAACCTATTTCAACAATCCTTCTACACCCCTACTCTAGCCATTAAAACAACCAAACATAAACTCACTTACCTCAAAATACTACCAGACAATCTTTTCTTCCACCACCGACATTTATCACCACCGCCATTGCCGAAAGATACAGTTACAATAATTTTACCTTTTTCCATTTCTAACAAGGGCAATTGTGGTATATTATATGACTGATGGGGTGCATGAAGCAATTGAGGGCTACAGGAAGCAATTGCCTTACTAGGTTTATACTGGGCCATTTCTTCCTGCATTTCATGATTTTAACCCTGCATCATCATAAATTTAAATATTTTAAATTTATTTTTTATTTTTGTATTTTCAGTTTCGGTTCTAAATTGTGTAATTTAAATATTTATCAGATTAACTAATCTAAAATATAACAGTATTTTTCAAATTCTACCATCCAAAAATTATTTTAAATTTCTATATTAATTATTTTATATTTAAAAAAAAAACACTTCTAAATTGAATCCAAAACTCAATTTTAACTTCGGAATTACATAACTCAAAAATCAGTTTTAGCTTTCAAATTATAAAATATTACAACTTTGCAAGTGGATCCCAAGCTATAATCTCTCTAAATTAATATTCAACCAAAAATCATGAAACCCCACTTCTTGCCTGTGAGAAAAGCTCCATAAAATGAGCACTTGAAATACGTATGACACACAAAACAAAAATTACAGACTCAACCACAAAACCTGCATGTGGGTACGCAAAAGAGCTCAATTAATGGGCAGAATAAAAAAATAAAAGGGATAAAAGGGTGAAAACAAAATTGTAAATTTGAAATTGTCAACACCCGATTTTGTCCGGGTAATATTTTAAATTAAAGCATAATAATGAAAATAAAAAGAAATAAAAATCAATAATAACATAAAAATATATTTATCAGTTTAAGTATTCTTGAAATAATAATAGTAAAAAATTAAATAAAATTTGAGCTTTT
>Ga0209489_100508_pt1 | contig 73068 bp, 32 predicted proteins | sample SiratrowhiteBW_FD_187527 | JGI IMG/M metagenome (GOLD analysis project Ga0209489, IMG submission 187527) | Root nodule microbial communities of legume samples collected from California, USA - Siratro white BW (SPAdes) (version 2) | ecosystem: Host-associated > Plants > Roots > Nodule | place... | reverse complement strand
TATATATATATATATATATATATATATATATATCTATATATATATATATATATATAGATATATATATTATGGTTCTGTACAATTCAATTTTATGCTGTCATAATTCAATTCATCCACATTCATGACAGCTGTCATCTTGTATACAAATATTTTGGTTTTGGGATGACATGTGAATTCGCCATATTGAATTTTTACATATATATTCAGATTGTAAAATTGAAGTTACTATATATTTGATATGATTGAAGAAATTTCTTCCTAAATATCTTTAAGAATGAAAATGATTTAGTTTTTATGATCTAATTGTTAAAAATTGTCTTTTATTAATTTTTTAAAATTATATTTTTAACTTATATAAATTAGTTTGACTTTTGAAAAAAAATTAATTTTTTCTTCTAAAAATGTTTATGAAAAATATTCTTTCAAAATCATGTGGTAAATTTCCTTCGTTTTCATTTTTATTTTCGTCTTTGTTAAGTTAATAACCTTCCAATTGAATCGACTGAAAATATGAAGATGAAAATAGAAAAACATTATTCAATCATATCTTCTATAACAATTTGTAATATTAAAAGTAATTTTTTTACACTAACTTTGAGCTTTTAAAATTTTAAAATTATTTAGATCGGTTTATTTAGTTCACGGAATTTTGCAACATATCAAAATCTACACAATAAGTTAGTTTGTTTAAAATATATTTTAACTAGTTTGAAGTAGTATTTGCAATTCGTATATGATTAAAAAAATTATAAAATACAATAAATATAAGATTGTAGTAATAAGAGAGAGAACTTTAAGTTCAACTTTTATAAGTTGACATTCTTCAACACATCTCTCCAAATATTAATGCTTTAATTATATTTGATTTATTTTTAATTCAAAATATTAATAATATAAATTTAAAATAAATGCTTTTCAGAATTGTTAAAGTATACTTTCAATATTTAATATTTTGATAGAAAAATAATAAAAGCTTAATCATATATAAAGCTCGCCACTTTTTTTCCAAAGCTCGTGAGATAAGAAAGAAAGAAAAATAAGGTTGTTTGAACGAATAAAAAGTGATTCAATTTGAAGAGAAAATTTATAAAAAAACACGATTGATATGATTAAAAAAATGAATTATTATTTTATATTTTAATAATATTATATTTATTATTTATTTTATTATAATAAATAAAAACAATAAAAATATGATTGATCATATATTATAACACAATAATTATGTTTTGATATATAGCTTATATATGAGAATGTAATTACTTTTTTTTTTCAGCAAAAAAATATATTAAATAAGAGACAGAGAATAAGTCTCAAACAGAGAATAAGTCTCAACCCATCTAGAAATATAATGAGATTATTAAAAAATACTATTATGCTTAGTCTTTTATATAAGGAAAATACATCTCAAATCATACTATAAACAAATAAACCCAAATTCATTGAATGAATCACATAAAAATCAAAGTTTATCAATCTTTTATCAAATTAATTCATTTTATTCTTAAGCACAAAAATTGTTATTTCTTTTGAAATTAATCTAATTTTCTCTACAGCCGAAAGATTTTCACATTAGATACTACAGTTTGATTTTTTCTTATGAACAAGAAATCTCTAAATAAATAAAAAAAAACTTGCCTTTGGTTAAATATAATATCAATATCGAGCTTAGGTCCATTAATTATGTGCTGCCGTCTAATTTTTTTGTTGTTGAAAATTACGTCACTACAAAAAAAACTTAAAATTATTAACGAGATAAATCTCTCCAAAACATTTAAAATCAATCGATAGATCGGTTGTATGTAAATTTATTGACGGATAAATCCGTCAGTAAATTTGTCGATAATTCAAAAAATGCTAATTATATTATAATAATCAACAAATATTAATTACATATAAAGTTAAATCCATCGATAAATTTGTCGGTATTTCTTTCGATAATTAATAACAGATAGTATCCGTCGGCAATGATATTTTATCAACGAATAAATTTCGTCAATAATAATTTGTCGGTATTTTAACTTTTTCTTGTAGTGCATATAACTGATAAAAAGTTACACTATAAATTTTATTATGTACACATTTTGAACAAACTAGATAGGTGACATCTTAAAAATACGTTGATAATGTTATAGCCAGTAACACAATCAAAAACTCAAAAAATATCATCACCATTCAAAAAAGTATTAATTTAACACTGGAACATTTTAATTTTATTGCGATATTTTTAGATATTCTACTTATAATTGATACCAATAAGAATAAAAGAACCTTATTTCTAATTTTATACATTTGAACAAAATTGATGTGTTCAATTGTATTAAATATCATACTTTCTCCGTATGTAATTTTTCATAATTGAATATAACCCTATTTTTATAATTTTAAATTTCTTAAGTAATTAGGATTCGCATAATTTAATTGATTACGTTGTCATGCATAATGATTATGACATAATTCTCACAAATCTTTACTTTTATGTGAATATAGTCTTTTGTATGGAAATTTATCATTTTAGATAATTATGTGCCTCGTTTTTTTAGCTCTGAATGCAAATCTTTATCTTCTTTATCTATTAGATCCAAACATAACGTTAAAGAATCTACATATCAAGTTAAAAGCTAATCCAAATCCTCTTTTGACAAATTTAATCATTAAATAAAATTTCTTTAAGTTCTTTTCAACGTACCCAAAAAGATACTTATTTGATTAGCGTATCAAATAAATATCTTTTTTGTCATTTAAGTTATAGAGTGATTATTTGTTCAGTGGCATATCAGTTACTCAAATTAAGTACGAAATTAACTACTTATTTGTATTTTGAACATTTTATATCAACAAACCTTGTAGACAGTGTAAGAAAAGTAGGGATGAGGAGGCGATCTCAACCGTAAGAAAAAAACAAAATAGATTTGAAAGAGTTGTAAATTAAAACTGTTTTATGTTTAATTATGAAATATAAGTGATATTATTCTATTATTAATAAAATTATGGAACTTTAACAAAATAAAAACAAAACAGTGAATTTTTCAAAACATAGTCTCATTCATAGATCCTACACCAATGCCTCCTCCGTATCCTCCGCCGCCGCCACCACCACAACCAAATCCTCCCTTCCCATTATGACCACCACCACTTCCACCTCCAAATCCTCCATTTCCTCCACCACCCCCAAAGCCTCCGTTTCCGCCATTAAATCCTCCGTTTCCAGTACCACCACCACTTCCGCCTCCATATCCTCCGTTCCCACCACCAAAACCTCCATTTCCACCCCCTCCACCTCCGCCTCCGCCTCCAAATCCTCCACTTCCACCCCCAAATCCACCCCCTATCCCACCCCCAACTCCTCCATGATCCTTTCCACCTCCAACTCCACCCCCATAACCACCATTCCCTCCACCGCCACCAATGCCGCCGGCGGAGCCACCAAGACCCCCATAGGCATGCAAATGGTGAAGAACTGCCTTCTCCTCACCAAACCCCCCAAGCTTTCTGGCCTGGCAGCGGCTAATTGCTAAAAGTAAAGCAAGCAAAAGCATTTTTGAAAACATGACTACTGTCTATAAAGGCAATGCTTTATGATATAAGAAGGGAATGTCCCCCACATCTATATATAAATCTTCCACTGCTCTAACACAAATAAATTGTGCTCTTCTGCGTTTAAACTTTGCAGTTGCCCCACGCATTCCCTGCTCCAACACCTCCTCTTCCATTCCATCAATATATTTATTTACTTTCAAAACTAATAAACTCTTCAAAACCCCTTTTTTTTAAAAAAAAGATAGATGTTAAATAATCAGTTGTCTTATTTACAAATACCGGAAAAACCATAATTGATAAATCAGACAGCAAAAGTTAAAACTTAAACAATTAATAAAACTAAATAGTAACAAATCAAATTAAGTCAAGCTGTGCAGTTTCGGATGCAGCGCATACTAATACTACCATTAATAATTCTATACTAATTAGTATTATGTTCTTAATTAGAACACTTTCTAGTATATAAGTACTTGTGATCACTAAATGATCCGAACTGAAGTAGCGTCAGCATTATAATTTCCTCCGCCTCCGGCTGCTACCAAGTGTTTTAGAGACATTGATTAAGAAATTAATAAATAAAATTAGATAATGCTTTTATGAAAATATTTTGAATTTCTTAATCAATGTCGGAATAGCACGCGATAGCAGTATTGTTGTGTTCTTTGAAAAGTCATGGTGAGGCAGCGTTTTTAGTGTAGTTGTAGGAGCGAAATATATGTAAATGACAAAGAAAAGGTAGAATGTTATGATTATGTGCATGATTCTAAGAGAGCGTGAGCTCAAGAGAGACATCATTGGCATCTGGACCATTGTGGTTGCGATTGAAGAATGAATGTGAATCAGCCCTTGACCTCACTGATAAGGACAGTGTGCCTTCACCCACTCTCTCTTCCCCTCCTATGCCAGTAGTAATTCTGTCTTCGAATCTTTCATGGTCTCTTTCATATCCGGTGGTACCCCCTAGTGTAACCTTTTCAGGACCAATTTTATTCTCCTGAAGAAACAAAATGGAATAAACTGTTCATTCAGCATTGTACAATAATTATCCTATAACTTGTTTCAATTCTATTACTATTGTGTATGTATATTTGTGTCACAAAATCAACGAGACACTAATGAGAATGAGTTACTTACTTGGACAGTGTGGCCACTGAGAAGACCCTCGAAGATGATGTAGGAGTGCATCTTCGGTTCATTGCCGTTACAACCTATGATCGATTTACCACCTTGCTTTCCACTGTTACACCCTTCCTCATAATCATTCCTGCCAGAACAAAACAAATTACTGAGTTTCTTAAACGTAGACTCTGTTTATGTATACGTGTGAAACTTGTTAAAACCAACGCAAATAAAGTGAAGACAAACTCACACTTCTTAATGAGTAAATGCTAACGTCTACATGTTTTCTGGTCCTTCATTTTAGTTTCCAAGAATATGCTTTAACCGCGTGTTGAGTAATCGGATTGGCAATGGAGAAACTGACTAATCTCTTTTTCACACAAATTTTGAGGATGAAATTTAATACTGAAGGATGAAGTTATTGTAACTTTTTCAATCAGCATGTCACATTTTCCTAATTTTAGTCCTAGTGGATATGCATGGAATGATGCTTTGCTTTGTTTGTTCACTTAGTTAATAAAATTGAGAAAATACAGCTTTTCTTCATGCTAAACAATTTTATAGTATAGTTTTTCATATAATTTGGCAGGAGGAATTTCAATTCTTCCTGTGAACTATATTAATTAGATTGTTGGAGTAATTATTTCTTTATTGTAAAATTTTTAAATTATCTGTTGAATAGAAGTTCCCTTTTTTAATCATTGTATAGTCAACTATGACATAATGTAATTAAAAATGTCTAAATCTAAAATACTGGTGTTGGCGTAATTTTTTTAAACGTTGACAATCAAATCAAATAAACGTTTAAAAACAGAAGTGTTACAAATATACCTTTTAAGTCATTTAGAAACAATTAATTTCTTAATAAAAAAAAAATACCATGCTTGTATATATGGTCTGTCAAGTAAATTCATTTTTCACGTGTTTATATCTACTTTTGAAAATAATACAAAACAAACACACATGATACTGACACACACAGACTATAATACATAAAGACCTTACAAAAGAAAAACATGTAATGTTGATTTTTCTATCCACCTATGTTTTTTACTTATGCCTGATGTAAATCTCCAACAGTTTTTGCAATTTAAAAAGCAACTCTAGAACTAGAAAACAATTTATAAAGTTTAAAAATAATATATAAACACTGTCAAAAAGTGAGAAATGGTAAAAACAAAATAAATGGAACAAGAAATACCATTGAGCATGGGTGGGAACAAGCTCTTCCGTGCAGCTTCTTTGGTGAGGATTCTGCTGGGCGTACCTTGGGCCCAGAGTTGAGAATGTGGAAGCTGGAAACTCCGGAGCCACGTCATTCTTCTTTGCACCTATTGCAGTGGGGTTAAGAAAACGTTCTACCACGTATTATTAATTGTCAATACATATAATAATATAATTCTTCTTGAATAACTTCAGTAAATGACCTCATGAAAAGAATGTGTAACAGTACCTAACATTAATAAGTTAATTTTCTTGGAACAAAATCCTGAGGAATATTGACCTTACTTTGGTTTTCTTGGTGACGGAAAAGGGTCCACTACCCCTGGTTGGTTCCTTTATTTTCTTGGTAAATATGGATATATCTTCTTTTCAGTGTTTACAGATCTAATTTCCTCTATTGAACCAAACAAAATGTCTAACGTAGTCTACACCTAGCTATTTCTTCCTTATACATGATGCATACATCTGTGGCATTAGAACTTGCACATAAGTAACTGATGCACAGTACAATTATATACCTTGACTCATCTGCTCGTGCCTCGTGCTCCTGTACATCTGTCATCAATACACCAGGTTTTTGAAACTTTAACAATTAATTATGAAGAAGTTGCACTCTTTATCAGGAAATCTTTTTATCTTTTAAAAATAGATAAATTCAATAAAGAAAGAGAAAACAGGCAGTGAACTGATTACGCCTTTTTCCCCCATAACTTTTTTCGTGGTTGTGGAGAAAAGAGTAACCTGAAGGTGGCTTTTGACATGAGATATGGTAAGCCCCTTTACATTCATGAGCTGTAAAACCAACTTTGGTGTGGCCCCTGTAAATCCAAATCAACACCACTCAAAACAAAGGTTCACCAATGAAACATACCAGTTGAAAATTAAGCCTTTTGTTTGACAAAAATCAAACTTTAACATGTATAAATGTAATAGAACGTAAAAGAGTAATCTTTTTACGAGATAACCATTGTTTGAACCTTGGTTAGGAAAAGTGTTCATCTCTAGTGATCAACATGATTGTGACTCGAATAGGGTACGTGGAAACCAAAAATGATATGTAGGTAAATGTAAAAAAGCTTACTGTCTTCTCCTCCAAGTCTTTGAACTGCATGCACGAAGCAGCGATGGAGATCTGGTGTCCAACGAAGCCTGGGCATTTTTGATCGAACATAAGGCCTAACCATAGGAGTTTTGAGGCTTATCTCAGGAAGGTGATGAGAAGGAAAACGACGGCGAGGAGGTCTTAACTGAGAAGGGTGTGAAGGGTTATTATTGTGATCAACAAGAGTGGTGATGAGAGAAGAGGAAGAAGAAGACATGGTTGAAGGTGGGGAGCGTTTGAGGGAGCTGAGATCACTCTCAGCAGCAGCTTCAGGCTTCATTGAATTGTGTTGGTTATGATAGAGGGAAGAGAAGAGAGGAAGAAGGGTGGTGGTCTGTGAAGAAACAAAAGAGAATAAATACTAAGCAAGAGTGTGTGGCAGAAAGGGTTGTCCTTTAGTGCAGCTTTTGTTACCCCTCTTGGAAGGGTGAGTTTAGTCCTAGAGAGGTTCGATGGATAAAAGGAAAACTTGAGACACGGAAACTCAGAAACCAAAAATTGTTCAAAAATGCCTTCATGATTGGGTGAAAATGAAAGGTTAAAAAGTGAAAGGGCCTTGCATCAGAAGAGGTCTTTGTGATATCATTTTCTTTAGACATTCCCTTGGGTCTTTTCCAGACATTCTTTGTCTCTTAAAGAAAAGAATCAGCTACATACTTCTTTGTTATTATAAACACAATTCAGGAACTACACGTACCTATGTAAATAGTACTGTATTACCAGAGGTGAAGCCAAGCTATAGAAATATACTTCATTACAGGGAAATAAAGTTAACTTTTATATACTCTACGTCAGTATAAAAATTACTGTCACATCACTTAAATTTAAAATAGTTATTACAAATTTAGTCATTTTAATTGATGTAATATCTTCTACATTTACATTTTAATTAAATGATAAAAATATCAAGCATGATTCCTCGTATAATTTAAGCGAACATTAATAATATATTTGTAACACCCTTTTTATAGTATTCTATTTTCTTATGTATGACACTAATTAACACACAGTCAAATTCTCTTGATCTCAAATATTTCTCTTTGTTTTTCATCACATTCGTTATGTCTACCAACTTATCTTATCCTTCTTCTTTACTTTATTCCTCTTTTCACACAGATTTCAAAAGTCAAGTATTTTTTTATTAGTTGAAACTTAAACTAAAAAGATCATTAAATAAGGAGTGGACAATTTTATGATTCTGAATAAAATTAAATGAACGGTAAAGAGTGTATTAAAAGACTAACGTTAGATCACGTGTTACTAACATTTATGAATGTATTTTTTAATGTTATGGGATATAATTACGTTTTTTTCAGTTAATTATAATAATGAATGATTACGGAAATAAATGGCAATAAAAGTAATTTATTTGAAGTGACAGACAAAGTCTTGAAGTCAAAATGAACTTTAGCCGGGAAATAATATACGTGGGAAATAGCTGGCTAACTTAGAATGAACTGAAGTTAAGACGTAGTGAAAGTAGCCTATAAAGATGCATTGCATAAGCAATATTGAATGTCCCATAGAAAGCAACAACGTTACAAAATGGTCATAACCATCCCTCTCTGTCAATAACATGCATTTTAAAAGGTATGAGAAATTCAAAGGTGGGATTGAAATAGTGTCAAATCTGTTTGACTCATGATTCAATACTCATCCGATCTAGATTTATATATAATAAAGAGTGGTTAAAGACAGCACCGAAAGGTTCCACGTTGATGTCATATTCTTTGGTCAATAAAATGAAGACAAGCGTTGCCACGTAGACATGGTTCGCATGACGGAGTTTCCTCCCATTCTTACACCTAGTTAAGAAGGAGTTACTCGCCATTTGTGGGCATGCAAGCAAATTTCTTCGCACGATGCCAAAATGCTTAAACTGAAATCAAGTGTGTTCTACCTCTCATTCTGTTTCTCCACATTGTGTAAACGCAAACACATTTGGGGACTTGATGGGTTGGAATGAACCCTGAATGAATGGCATGGAGAAGATGGAGGAACGGATTCAAAGGTTGTCTAGCTGAAATTTCTATGAAATTGTTGAAATCAAGTTTGAATTGATATCTACATTTGATAAAAAAAAAAAAAAAAAATTGAGTAAGAGAACTAATACATATAAAAAAGAAGAAGTCATAAAATGCATTGTTTTAATGTTTTGAATTAAGAATGATATTATGATGTTGTATATAAGTTCTTCATCATTTTAATGTTTTTGAATTAAGAATCTCCCCTTCTTTCTCAACAATTTAAAATTTTGAAAAATAGGATCGCATGCATGCAAGTTCAAATTTTCTTAACTTTCCCACACTGGAAATCAAAGAATACTCATTTAACAATATTTGATGAAGATAGTAGTGAAAAGTCCAAATTTCATTTGATACAATTTTTATTCTATAGGATTATCTCATAGACCACTTATAAATATCTAATATAATATTCAATCTTCAAAATTAAAAGATAAGTTAAAGATTTCATATTAATTAAAATTATATTAAATTATATTACATAAGTGGATATAAATATAATTTTACAAAATAATTTTATAAAACTAAATTAATTTTAAATTTAATCTTAATAATTATTAAATCTCATTAATCATTATTACCGGATTTAGAATTGGAAGATTAAAGTAAAGTTGTGTTTTATATATATACCTTATTTTAACATACGATATAAAGTTATAAATTAATGAATGTTTTACTTATATAGAATTATAAATTTTCACGACTCTCAATAGCTGAATTTTCAAATCCATAGGCAAGGTGTAACTATATGTAACATTTAAATAACTAAATGTCTTCCCCCTAATTATTTAATTAAGAAAAATATCAAATTATTTTTTCTAAAATAAATAGGTGTACCTTTATGAATGTTTGCGAAGTTTCACTAACATATGCCTACATCTACTCGTTTGTTAACGTGTGTGCCCCGTGCTTATTATTAAAACAAAGAACTATAAATTTAGGTTTTATATATATATATATATATATATATATATATATATCAATATTAATTTTTTTAAAATATAATTAAAAGTTAATTGGTGATCATATTATTACTTAATAAATGTTACTTATCAATTAATTACAATAATTTTGGTGATCATACTATTCACTAAGCATGTATAAAGAAGCATATTCATGTATACTGTAGGAAAGCTATGAAAAAATATTATTATGACAATAATATTTATTTATAACTATATTAAATTACAATTAAGGGTTTAATTTAGTTAAATATCACACTGTGTAAAAAAAATAAAGATCACATGCGAATGTGAATTATTAATTAAAAAATAATATGAAATAATAATTTTAATGTTCCTGAATTAGACTTTGAATGTTTTTCATATTGATTTTTTTAATGTTTACAACAACTCTTTTTTTTTAACTAAAAGTATAATAATTTTAAAATAGTTAAATAATGAAAGCATGAACATGGCAGTATAATATTTTTTTTTAAACAATTAGAGGATGTATAAGAAAATTAGGGATAGTGCAATATGATAAAACTTCAAAAAATATTTTATGATGACTAAATTCAACTTGTAATTATAATAAAAAATTAAAAAAAATGAATTATTGAAGTAAAATGAATGGTTTATGATATTTCTTTAATTGCAAATTTCATATTTTTTTTCTAGTTGTTGTATTAAGGATAAAGTGAGATAGATAGTTACATAGAAACAACCTATAGTACCAATTTTAATTAATACACAGTTTTATACAGGCTCCTCTACATTTAGCCTCACATTAGACATGAGATATTTGATGGCATGAGAGTTCTTATTAACAACAGACCTGCTTGTCACTTTTGCACACTGTTTGGGATAAAAGTACTTTCACAAACAATCACAGTTTTATTGAATAACTAAAGCTGCAAAGGAATGATAATGAATTATGACTCTCTTCATATAGTAAGGACAAAGTCGTGGGTGGGGGTAGAAGAATTTTGTTCATCTTAGGAACTACACATGCAAACAAGTTCAGCTTCTCCATCACTAGCTTATAGACCATACTTGCAATAGCCAAAGGACAAAAACTTTCACCCTGTTTCACCAATAATTTAACCACATTATTTTTTGTTTCACCTTTCAAATGTTATATTCGTCTTCATCTAGCATTTCATCAAATATGTCTTTAATCCCTAAAGTAAAATTTTTTGTATTTCAAAATTAGAATTGGACATTTTAGTTCTTGTAATTTAAAAAAAAATGTTTTAATCCCTCAATAAAATGTTCAAGTTATTTGTAATGTTCAATTCTAAAATGTTTAGAAATTAAATGTTCATATAATTGGTAATTAAGTTTTTTATTTTTTTTTAAAAGTAATTTAATCACCACAGATCAGACAAAAAAATTCGACAACAAATGTTACACTACACTTTCTAACGAATTTTTTTCCATTGATAATAGCCCATCGGGAAGAATTTTTTACAATACCTGTAAATCTTGACTAAAAAAATCTCCTTGCAGTGATTTCTTGACAATAATGATAGAGAGAAGGGTGAAGAAGTCAGAAATGAAATATTTCAGAAGATGTATCACGTGTGGCTCAACAAAGTAATAAAAGTTGTAGATCTTTTATTCCTTTGTAAAACTATAAAAATAAATAAATAGAGTCAAAATATTAAGATAATTGATTATGTATTTTAACAGAATCTGTTCCTTTTTTTTTCTCACGACAAAAATTTACTTAAAAAATGTGTATATATTTGATTATATATATACATATATAATCCTTTTTACATAATATATATATATATATATATATATATATATATATATATATATATATAATTTTATATATAATATATATATATATATATATATATATATATATATATATATATATATATATTGTCACTATTTTTTATCATATTTAAACTTTTATATATATTTATATTTAATCATCTAAATAGGTGTTGTTACTATATCATTGTTTGGAGGTTGAATCAACCAAATTCATTTTTTCAGAAAAATACTCTCAGCAAAACACAAATCTATATTCTTGTATATGCTGATTCTCCTTATGTTAGGAATGCTTCTAACACACAGAACTGCAGAGATGTTGAAGTAGTGTGTCAGTTTCAAGGGGGTATCTGGTGCAACATGAGACACCGTTGACCACATATCTCTGCTTGCCATTGATAATAGGGGCAATGTTTTCCAAAATGATGGTTCAAATTGGTTTCATCAATCCATTCTGGAAAGATCTCTGAGGGTTTGGTATAGGTCCACTCGTTGTCAGGTTCCATTCGGTGTAAGGAGCTATGAATCAAAACATGACAACACATTATTGGTTAAGTAAGAAGTAAGGACAATATTCATGAAAATTCCAATAGTAATAGGCTTCAAACGCATGATTCCTGTTAAAGGTAGTCTAAATGCCTTAAAAAGATTTACCTATTAAATGGATTTAACTATGTTACTTGAGATCCGTTCCCATTCTATCAGTATTGTTGATGAGTCAATTCAAAGTCGAACTTACCTAGTCCATGACACCACACGGTCCCCAAGCCTCAATCTCTGAGTCCAGACGTTAAATCCGAACTCAAAACCCTGAGGATTTGACTTGGTTCATTACATCACAATTTCTAAAGACTGCTTCAAAGGGAAGGATTTGATAAACAAAATATAACTAAAGGAATAAGAACACAAAATACAATAAATGTAACATGATAAAAGCAATGGTTACCTAAGGTAGTTATGCACATTGATGATCAAATTGTCATATGTAGTCGTGTCTATCAGAGGCCCTGGGAACTTTCCATTAATAAAGATGCTCAGCAAATTGAAACCAAGAATCATGTTGAAGCCAAACAATGTCTTCCACAAGAGTGATGATCAGCTATGTCATCCATAAAAGAAAAAAGAAATATGCATTTGTTTTCCACAATAGAAGAATAACAGAAGAATGAAAGTTTTTAATCGGTGAAAAAAAAGGTGAAATATGGATATAGGAAAAGAAATGAACCTGTTAGTGTAAGCTTCCAAGTGAAGAATCTATAAGGGTCTTTACAGTTAATGTTGGAACAAAGAAATGAAAGATAATATTGTGAAAATAATTAATTTTACTTCTAAAGATAATATTGAAAATAGAGATAGCATGTCTAAATTTTGTTAATAAAGCATACAAACATATCACACCTATACTAATATTATATATTTACACCTATACTAATATACTACTACTATATATTATACTAATATTATATATTTACACCTTTACTAATATACTACTACTATATATTATACTAATATTATATATTTACACCTTTACTAATATACTACTATTATATATTATACTAATATTATATATTTACACCTTTACTAATATACTACTATCATATATTTATGTATGATTATCAAATGCGGGGATAGCTCAGTTGGGAGAGCGTCAGACTGAAGATCTGAAGGTCACGTGTTCGATCCACGTTCACCGCATAATTTTGATTTAATTTTTTTAAACACACTAAGTATGGGTTAATATCACATTTATAATATTTGAAAATATAATTGACATAATTAAAATAAGATTTAAATATATTTTTAGTCTTATATAATAAGTATTTATTTTGATTCTTGTAATGTTTTATTTTTCATGCTGTAAAATTTTAAATCACTATTTTTAATCTTATAAAAAGGCATGATTTTGGTTTCAATTCTTATAAAATATTTCTTTATTTTTTTTCCATAAAAAAAATAACATTTTACATATCTTAAATATTAAGACGTTACTCACTAACATTATTATACAACTAGTAATCATCATTTTCAAAGATCATTTAACTTTTTACTTGACACCATATTCATTGACACAAACCACGTAATATTGTAAACAAAAAAAATTCAAATATTATAGGAACCAAAATTGAAAAACGTTCCTTTTACAGATACCATCATAGTTTAGCCTGAAGATGATCACACAGTTATAATACCTAAAAGATGAAAAAGTACAATTAAGTCTTCGATAAAATAATATTTTTATATGGGTTACGGGGTCAACAGATTATTGTTTAGCATCTTCTTAGTAAAAAAAAAAAAAAAATGAAATTGAACAAAGACCATTTATATTGGTAACAGACGTTTTCATATCAGAGATAAACAAAGACCATAACCATAAACAAGGGGAGTAATAAAACTTCTAAACCCGGTTTGTGATCTTTATGCGTCTCTCTCCTCACATAAAAAATTCACCTCAGAAGATTCACTTCTATTATGTTCATATACTACAGAGATTAACAAATATAATTTGAAGATACATATATTTAATTACAACCAACCCCTTTTTACTTTCTTGAAAGGAGCACCTAACTTAAGCACTAAGTTTTAGAACAGCAGCTCATTCAGAAATCTTTTGCTCTAAGAGATACAAAATAATCCTACATATCCTACCACGTCCCACCCTAAAAAGCTATAAAATAATTTTTGCGCCTCACAGAACGAATAAAAACAAAAGGGGGAGAATGGCAACCAAGTAATTCTGCAGAATGTCGTAGATTGCACTTATTTCAATGATTGTAAAGGTTCTGAACCTTAAATTATCCCCTGCATTGCTCGAATGAGTAGTGTTCACCACTTGCTTTGTCTTGTTGCTTAAATTCTTACTGCATCAACAGTATGAGAACACAAACATTGGGTAAATCTTTACTTATTCTTGTTTTAAAAAAGTTTAGATCCATAAAACAATGAAAAAGAACGGGGCAGCTAAGCAGACAAAGTTCTTACCTTCCAGGAAATATACACTTGCCACGACCTGCAAAGAAAAACGTGTTATATTTACGTAGGTATAGAGAAATATGCTTGCATTGCATGCATACTCAATATAACTGGGTTTGCAATAAACTGTGCAAATTGAACACTGAAATAGCAAAAAAAGTGACTGCTATATGAAGAATTTCTGCATCTGTAAGGGTAAACAGCCAAACAGAGGACCTCAGACAAGACAGCATCCGGTTATCACCACTTATGTTTTGGCAAAAGACAATTAGAACTCCTTTTCCAATCCTAAAACCAAATGGTATGGTTTCCCCTATTCAACAAGTAACTGCAATCTCAATACTCCCCCTTACCCCCTCCTTTTTAATTGATGTTCTTCAAATAAAAGTAGAGTCTAGTCAAAGGGCCTTTGCATTACGTGGGTGCCACACACTAATTGCTTTTCATACCAAAAATCATTGCTAATTTCCCCTTTCCCCAATCGTAAGTAGAAATCATTATTATTCACAAGCCTGCTCTTTATCTTAGATCACAGATTCTCCCTCAACATCACGAAACAAGCTTATCAAGTAAAACAAGAAGCATTATAACCACATGATAAGAAATGAAAACGGCAACCTCTTCACTTTGAAAGAATCTAGTGAATATAATCATACACATTAAAACCCCAGGAAGATTTATAAGCAAGCACTAGGAGTAAGCAACCAACATAATACAGAGGAAGAGTAATTGCCTAACAAAAATGAATTGAATAGCAACCAATACAAAAACTCTAAATCAACCAAAAAAGACGAGAGATTTAATTTAAACTTACTGGGGTCAGTGGTTGTGATCATGGCTACCCCTTTGAAGTCACAAGATCCAGGAGACTTCCCCAGACTCTGGTAATAGCTATCAAAAGCATAAGAAGCGTGATTCTTAACGTTATTCGGCTGAAAACAACTCTCCCCAGGCTGGATCTCTGAGCAATTCGCTCTCCCGGGTCCACACGCCCAATCCAACGCAGCCTGCAAAACCTTCAAATCAACACCATCCCCAGCAACACAATACGTCTGATTAGCATTATCACTAGCCAGAAAAGCCCCAACCCCAGACACACGAAGCAAATAAGCCGGCGTAGCATTCCCATAAAACAAACCCCAATAAGCCTCAGACAGAGGCGGGGACCTCAAATCTTCGTTAAAAAGCTCATATATATAAACACTAGAAGTGGTTTCGGGATGCAAAGGGGTGCCACTCCGATCCAAAACATGCTTAATAAGATTCGAATTGAATGTGACAGCGTTGGAAACTGTGGCATAGGGTTCTTTGGAGTCCCCTTTGGAAGGCCAACCGGTTTCCGTGACAAGCACGACGACATCAGAGACGTTGAGGTTCCTCATGGAGAAGTACGCAGCGTCGATCATGGCGTCGAGGAGGTTGGTGTAGTGAAGAAGAGTGTTGGGATCAACCATTTGTTTCGAAGCGGGAAGGGTCTTGAAAAGCGTGTTATCGAGAGGGACGAGGTTTTTGTTCTGCATGAAGACGTAGTAGGGGTAGAGGTTGAGCATTAGGGGGGAATTGGTTTGGGAGAGGAAATGGAGGATAGGGAGGATGAAAGTCTCAAGGGTTTGGTTGAAGAAGGCCTGAGAGGGAGGGAAAGGGTTGACGATGATGGAGGCGGAGTGAGGGGTGGACACCACCACGTCCTTGTGGAGGTTGGAGCCGACGAGGGCGGCGTGGAGGGAGAGGAGTGCGGGGAGGAGGAGCGGCGCCGCGGAGGGGAGAGTGGTGAGGACCTCGTCGCCGACTGAGACGGCGATGATGCGGGTGGCGGGGCGGAATGCGGCGACGTTTTTGCGGATCCAGGAGGAGGCCGTGGCGTTGGAGGAACCGATTGCGAGGAGCTGGTTGTTGGGGACGCTGATGGTGACGTGGATGTCGGTGCCCGACAGGGCGCGTAGGATGTCGGGGTTGGCGTCGTAGAGACGGATGTGAGTGATCTTTTGTTGTTTGAGGAAGTTCACGAGGTCTGGTGCGGGTAAGAGGTTGGAGACGTCTGTGCCGATGTTCACGCCCACGAATGGCGCGTTGGTTTGGTCGGAAGTAGCCGCATGATGTTGGGAAAACGCTAGGATTAGTAACAGTGAGACTGAAAAGATGAGATAATTTGAGTTTATCATTGGAATCTTCAATTCCAATTCAGTTTGTCTTGCTCCTCACCTTGCTTTCTTGCATGCTCTTTCGAGAGGCTTCTTTGTTTCGCGATTGAGTTGAACATTGGTGGTTTTTCTTTTTCTTTCGGAATTTGAGTGAGAGGGAAAGTGAGCAAGAAACTGTACTGTGTGTAGATTTGGGAGTTTAGGTTGGTGTGTGGGAGTTATTCTTGACTTTGGGTGTTTTGTGATGCAGAAGCATTGTCGGTTCAAATTCAACGGATTTTCACTTCTCTAAAATATCCCTCCATCACTCTTAACATCAGAAGGTCTTGTTCTTACATGCGGTATATATGTCTAATTTTTTTTATTATAGTTAAATATAAAAATTGCATATCAAATATATTAAAAATTACTAAAAAATGTTTTTTTGCATTTCAATAAAAAAAAAAATACTTGTAAGAATGTATCTCAACATATAATTATAAGATAGACAGCGCGCTAAGAATTTGACTTTGATAGTTATAGTATAGGGATTCGAACAAAAGGGAGAAGTGATAAATAAAGAAACTGGTGGCTTCATTGTATGGTGGTGGAAGACAATGGCTTTTACTTTCTTTTAACCAATTATGTTTGTGGCACACTAATAGATGATTCTTAAATCTCAACACGGCAACAGCCTTCTGCAGAGACACGTTGGTTCCTCACTGCTGCATCCAAAAGCTTCTCTTCTTCTCTAACTTTCAACATCTCCCACAGTCTATTCACATACTAACTTTATAAATATATCTATATAATACTAGAATATAGTAATTATATAATAAAAAAGTTACGTAATTAAACCACTGGTTGATACAATTTCTCCCCAAATAAACCAACTTTATGACACAAGCATTTGAACATTTACTGGTTAAGCACCTATAAGGTGTGTGCCTTCCAAGTGGTTCTCTAAAATATACGTTTTTCTTTACCTTTGTCCTTTAGGGTATACATTCAAAACGAAAGAAATTTCAGTACTTGCAATATTATTCTCTAGGTAGTTTTTTCAGATAATTTATCATTGGCATCTTATCAGTTGTATTGAGATGTTTCTTCATTCTGTCATAGAAAAAAGACAAATTAGAGTACCACAAACTTATTCATCATCACATTGTTGAATATCAGACTATTTTAAACTAGATCATTTTTTCAAAAAAAACTTATTTTTCTAATCTATCATTTTCAGTGTTTCACCACAATTAAATATTTGAATATTGAATTATCCATTGTTTACCTGATCCCATAAAGGGAACTTTCGGTTACCAACTTTACCACAGTATATTGGGCACTTGAAAGCTTTTATTTTTTCAATGACAATCGCCATAATTAGCTAAAGAATAACTATGATTATGTTTGCTTAAATAGCCAACTTAAGATCAATAAAGAAAAAAAGTGGAGGATATTGAGATGTCTCAACTCATGCCCACTAAAATACTCTCTTTTTAAGGGATTGAAAATGCATGTGGATGATGTTGAACAGCCACAGGTAGAGTTGTTCAACTGAAAACTGGCAGGTCTTCTTAACCAATGATAAAGTTGAGAAAAAGAGTAAGACTTTACTAGAAAAAGAGACAGACAGAAGACCAGACCTTAAATTGACATAAATAATGATTATATTTCAATTGAGTAAAACTTTGCTCCAATGTTCTGTTTGGACTTCGATAAGCAATCAGAAATGGGAATCCAAAGAAAAGAAGGGGTAAAAAAGAGTTTGCAGTCCTGCACTATGTAAATCACAAACACAAATAACATGGACCAGAAGTAGCAGTTTCTTAGAGGGTACTATTATATATATTTGAAAGCAATAGCTTTCATATCAGAGTTAATTTGGTACCATAACTAACATAAATGCCAGGGCATAATTTTATTGCTTCATTTTTGTCCATGTTGTAGATGTCTAATGGTTTGTTTTATTTGCTTAACACCCCTTTATGATGATACAATTCTAATGACTTAAATACATTGACAATTGCATTAAAACACATTTAAATCCGAATCTAAAAACTCAACCCCTTCTAATTGGGTTTTAAGTCTGAATTCTTAATATCTGGTGGTGTTGTAGGCCGAAGAGAAGACATAATTCATAACAAAATTTTGAACATTGGTGTTGAAGGCTAAACATATATGGCAGCATCAACATGAAAGATATCTTTAAAGCTATGGAGCCAGGCTATTTACAGAACTCTCACTTCATATCATATGCAGGTCAACATGTTTAATGGTTTGTCTTGTACAGATCATTTAATATTTTGAAAACATAAATAAATATTCGATTATGATACATTATAATTATAAAATTTATATATTAATAATAGTTATTATATTTATTAAAATAAGTTAGTTAGCTTTAGGAAAAATTATCTAAAGTGTAGTCTTTTCAATAAAGGAGTATTCACTTTATTTTGTAGAAAAGTATACCCTGATATAAATTAAGCCATAGATCTTTTATAAAGTGACTTTGTCTATTGTAACTTTTTTCGATTAAGCACAAAAAAATTGAATCAAATCTACTAGAGAATAGTTCTCATTAAACGGATCAAATTGGAAAATAGCTCACTAAAATCAAATTAAATGAACATGGATAGCAAAGTACTTATGGATCATCTTATGTTATACTTTCTATACAGGGCTTCTTGATGGAATCTTAAACCATACATAAAATGAATATCGAAGTACTTATAGCTCGTCCTATTCTTTAGATGGAGAATCCGTATGGAACTTAGGCCATATAAGAAAGCATAAGGGTGTCAAAATAAGGAGAGTTGCTTCATACACCTAAAAAAAAACATGCACCCCTTTTTTTAAAATTTCGATAAGTGTATTCTGAAATTAATTAAACTAGAATATTGATTTGGACAACTTTTATTATATATTTGTAAACTTATAATATGCGTTTTATACAAAATAAATAGTTAGTAGTTTTGTTGCAGAGAACACAATAGTTAAAATAAAAACAAAGTTATCTATAGGTTACATTGTCATTATTATATCTAATAATTATATATTCTCAGAATTTCTCAATTTACGTTTTCTTTATAACTATTAACTTTTCCACTATCCTTACATTCAATTTTTATTTTTCAATATTTCATAGTTTTAAAGTTTTCAATAGCTCATATATCATAATTATTCATATTTTTATAGCCGTTTTAACTTTTATTTGCTAATATCTTAAATAAGGAAAGATAAATTACAATATATTTTAAAAAATGTATTGTTTACAAGTTTTTAATAATAATATTTAATATTTAAACGGTTAAATTTGAGTTCACGGGTTAAACATTATTTTTCATTACAGTCGTATTGTGTAAGAATATACATGACTCCTTATATAATAAAACATTTTTTTCTTGAAAGTAAAACTTATCTTTTATCTTCATTTATTTTTTATAAACAGTAGACTTCTTACTGGACATTTTATGTATTTTTAAAATTATCATTTTTATAATTATAATTTTATTTTTATACACTAAACTTTTTATTAAAATAAACTTAATTAACTTCTTTTTATCTCTCATAAAGTTGCATATTTTATCTTTGGTTTCATTATAAAGAAAATCCTTTTATTCCTACATAAAAATTTTATTTCTGCCAACTATTGAGTGAGTGCCAAATAATGTCATTTTAAAAAATTATACAGGTCAATTTCAACCATGGCTCAAAAAATCCAGTCAATATAAAACTAATAATTAATTCCATCAAGGTGCACTGGTGCGAGTGATAAACATCACAATGTGTAGGATATCTGAAACTGATACTAAACTTGTAAAGAACTGAAAAAGGTAGATTTCAGAGACAACTAAGGTACGATATTATTACACACGCGCAACATTAGCTGAAGCTGTATATTGTTACCATTTGACATTGAATCTGCCAAAATTTAAAAGAGTAGATTCTGACAGTGAAGTAACAATATAATACAACCATATATCTAATCCTCTAACTCAGACATTAAATCACACCCTCGTACACCAATTATAATCGTGAAAAAGGTAAACTATACTATACAGGGATACTACTACCTGAAAATCTTAGTTTTGCTATCAAAACTGCCGTCATCCCCATTCTCAATGAATTGCCAAAATCAGTGGAGAATTTTATTGCCAGCATTGTACGACGGATTATTGAGCGAAATACTCAATTGACCCATCACCGTAAGGCATTCACGAATGCCGTCAACGAATCAACGTCTCTCTTTTCAGAAGGGTACTTGATTGGTCGAGAAGAGTGTTTGGGGAAGAGAAGTATTGTGGGGAAGCTTCCCAACTCCAGTTCACTCTTTGCATATTCTTTCTGCTCTCCATCCGCTCTGAATTTCGCAACCTTAACTCCCGACCCTGCCAACTTATCCGCCAAATCAACATACGATTCCTCCATGGCCTGTTCCATTTCACAATAAACATCTCATTAGATGATGGTAATTTCGAACCAAATGAACCGTAGTGAGATTTTATATTAACAGAGTATTGAAGTTTAAGGAATAGAGTTTAACCTGACAGAAGCGGCACCATGGTGCATAGAGCACAACAAGCCATGGTTCTTTTCGGTTCTCCAATTTTGTCAAATTCTCAATTCCGGCCCTGCTCAAGCTGACCACATTCTGGGAATTGAAAATGTCAGCGACAGTGGCAGAGCCATTTGAAGGGGTGGCACCATTTCCATCAAGCTGGGCAGTATCTTCCTGTTTTAGATTACCTTTGTGAAGACCACACTCCTTGGCCTTGGCATCCTCCCACCACCACCTTCCTTCTCTTTCATGCTGTCCAGGTAAAACTGGCCTTGTGCATGGCTCACAGCCGATTGAAACATATCCTTGGGAGTGCAATGAATTTACGGGCACATCCATGGTCCTAAGGAAGTTCCATATGTCTAGCCCATTGACATTTGCGACCGGGTTCCACTTCACCAGACTGCCAATTCCACCATCCATTCCCTCAAAAACAGGATCCACCTGGACAATAGGGATTTCAGACCGAGTACCAGGAGACTGGTCTTTTCTCTGTCCAGTGATCCATGCTTTGAGACCCTTGAGGGCTCTCCTTAAGGGTCTCACCTTCCTTACTCTGCAGCACTCTTGATGCCCATCCTCATAAAATGAGAAGAGCCCTTTGGTTCTTACCAAGGCCTGAACCTCAACAGCATCAGGGAACATGTACTCAATGTGAATTCCATAATGCTTCTCAACTGCGTTAAAAAACCTGTAAGTTTCTGGGTTCAGTCTCCCAGTGTCCAAGCTGAACACTCTGTAGGGTCGACCGGTCAAATGAGCGTACTCAATTAAAGCAACATCTTCAGCACCGCTGAAAGGTAAAACTACCCGTTAAAATCCAAATACAGATACATAGTCATAGAAAGATAATTTTGCGGCAACACACACGTAAAATGATTAAAGCTACAACTCTCAAATATTAACAATTCAACGTGTTAATGGAAACAACCCGAAGCAGCACGTATTTGTCTCAACAAAGTAGAAAAGGAACAAATATATTTCAATCGTCAAATTGTAGACAGGAATGAATGTGATCAACTGCTCTGCCATCTTCACATCGATTCTTCAATTTTCATACTGATTTGGCTTTTTCGGTGGGTTACACGCGAAAACATCTATTAAAAAGGTAAAGTTTCCAACAGAATAATTCTTAATCCTCCTCCACATCATTCTCCTATTAATTTTCCTACATAATTTGCAAAGTTTTATATGCATTCTCCAATTAATGTCCTTAATAACATTTTTTTTTATATTTTCATTACATTAAATAAATTTAATTATTTCATTTTATACATTCTTTGTAAAGATTTGTAGAAATAAGCTGCTACAACATGTCTATATGCACAAGAGAAGTTACAAATCATTTCTCTGCTGTTCGTCTTCGTACTTCACTATCTACTAATAGATGTGAATGTGCAATTAGTTTATGGAAACACATACGAAATATTTGAAAATTTGCCCCCACCAATCCCAAAAAAACAACGCCTGAAGGTAAAATTCAAAAGAGACATTCATATGTTCACGCAAATCCACTAAACAAAGTACCATTACACAAAAGCACCAATATATAAAATTAAGAATCTACCTAAATGCAATAGCGATGTCGTTGCCAAATTTCTCGAGAGCCTTGTCCATAATTTCAAGAGGAGAAGCATTTTCAAGGTCTTTCGCTAATTGCTCGAAATCCTCCTCTCCCTTCTCAACCTCTGCACATCACAAACCAAAACATAAAAAAAGAAAAAGAAAAAGCACGTTCAAATCGCCTCCAATCAAGGCCAGAAAGAAACCACAACATAGAAAATCCCCTGAAAAGAAGGAAATGTGGTGACAACAGAACGCAGAAAATGTACCAGGAGCAACAATGGTTGCAGCAAGAGGAACAATAGAATGATTCCGCTGTGGCTGGGCGTTGAGAGGTCTCGCCGAGGAGCCTCGTTGAGTTAAATTAACAACAACGGACGAGAGATTAGGCCTCTCCAGAAACCGAAACGAAGCGATTTGCGGAGCTGAAAAGAGAAACACGAAGGCATTAATTAACGAAACCCTAGGACGTGATAAGAAGCGATAAATTCAGATCAAGTGTTGATCATTGGTTAAAACGGGAGAGTAAAGGAAAGGAATGAAGATAAGGACCTTTTGCGTCGGAGGAAGATCCAAGGCGCGAGAAGAAGGAAGTGGAGGTTGCTGGTGAAGAGGAAGAAGTGGTAGTAACGGCAAGAGCCATTGGAGAAGGGAATCTAAGCTAGAAAATTGGAGAGTAGATTCTGTTGGTTTTTTCTCCGGAAGAAGAAGGAGAACCAAGGTTTGGTTATAAAGAGAAGTGTCATTGAACCTGGACGCAATTCAAGCTCTCTTCGTTCCGCTTACGTGGCGCTCAGTTATTGGTTCAACGCAAAACCCGTGGCGAGAGGCCTCTCTCCGGTCGCGCGGCCAAGTTAGACCCAATTGTCACTTTTAAATATTCATTATCTTCCCAGATTCGTCCTCTTCTTATTTACAATACAGTACTTATTATTTATTATTTGTTTCTCTCCTTTATTTATTTTTTAAATAATGCACTACAGATTAATTTCCTACTTTTATAAATTCTAATTACAATTATTATTATTATAATGAATAATTCTTTATAATCACTGTTGTGCCTATCAATTCACGTTGCTTATGTTATGATTGATTTTCAAGAATTGTTAAAATGTTATTATAATCTTAATTTTTCACGTAACGTAGGATTAAAGCTATTTACGGTTAAAACACGTTTTAAAAATAATTGTCCGTAAGTATAATCGTCAGTGAGGAAATTGTACTATTTTCAAATGAATTATATTGGTACTTTGAGAGTGTGCGATGGTGCGTCAATGTCATGCTTTTTATTGGTTTTTGATAGTTAATGAATAGTTAAAAATCTCATAAATAAAATGCAATAAAAAGGATAGAACAAGCATATTAAATTATTATCAACAATTTTCAACATTTTCAACGTTGCGTTACCTTTTCTAAAACGAATCACCAGAACTGTAAAATCAAGTTTCAATTTAGATTTAATTTAAACTTCCAAAAAAAGTGTGTTTGATTTTTTCTTAATTTAAGTATTATTAATAAAATATAATTAAGAGTACATTTCATTGATATATAAAATTTTGGTACTGTTTATAAAATAGGAAAATATTAAGGAAACCATTTTTATTTTTCCTATAGTTTTGTGACACCTAATAAAATAACAATATTTTTAGTCTTATAATTAATTCATCTCAAATTATTTTGGATTTGTCTTAACAAAACAATTCGATTTTATTTTTTTTAAAACTCTAAATCAGTCATTTAATCCCCTTTCTTAAATAACTGTAACTCAAACAATTCTATTTAAGTAAACGCAATTATTTTTTCCTAATTACTACTTCAAAGTCGTATTTATATTGATCACTGCATTCGAATCTCTTTTTCTACACGAACCTAGAAAGGTTTTGTGTGTGCGTCACGAATAAGTATAGCTAATCTTTGTTTTCGGTGGTGAAGATAACTCTTCAGATATTGAAATAGTCATATTTCTATACATCAAATCATAACGTACTTGATTTGTTTTTTTAAATAAGTGATTTACTTTTAATTATACTTTTATTGAAAATTAAGAAAATATTTAACAAATTCATAATTACATTTAACAGTGCAATATTAGTCATTGAATTTCTTATTAATTAATCGTTAAAATACTCGTTAAAGAAGAAAACACTTTCCGAAAAATAAGACAAAAGCATCATTTAAAACCTTGTAATTAAAATATATAAATATACATAGTATGTCGCCGAGTGTTGTTCTTTTTGTTTTATTCTCATCTTTTATTAGTATTTGAATTTGGTGGTCTATCGATTTTATTCCAATTTGGTCACAATTCTGTTGGTATCAAAACTCGTCATTGTGTGGTTCTCCAGCCTCAATTTTTATGTTCTTTCAATGAGATTGAACTTTTTTCTGTTTATTGATTCCTCACCACTTGACCCTATTTTGTAATTACAGATATAATGATTTTTTTGTAAAACAAAAGTTATTTATGTGATTGTCACTGAGAATAATGATTTGAATTGAAGCCACTAGTGAGCTACGAAAGGCATGTCACAATCAACATGAGGCTGCAGTGCTAAGGGAGCAATTGTGAAATAACTTGGAAACGTATGGAACATGGTCATTTCTCAAATCAACCTATAAAATCCTTGCTCTCTCAATATTGAACAAGATGCAGATGCTATCACAATCATCAAAGAAATCATTTTAAATCAGATAGTTTAAAATTTAATCATATTTAAAACCATCTTATACAAATTTGCTTTCAGTTGTATTACATAAATTATTTCATAATATTCCAAGCAAGCAAGACCACGTTTAGTGTGAATGATTGAATGAAGCAACGGTGAGTTACCATAGATTCTTAAGAAATTGAAATGAATCAGAGGCATATATTTGTAAGCTTATGAATATATGAAGGAGATGCAGAAACGAATTTTGCAGCAATAATAATAGGTAAAAAGCATGAAGTATATATAAAGTAAAAAGTAGTGGAAGTGAGTGCAGAATCACAGCCTCATTCATAACCCAACCCTTGGAGATCCGAAAGGTTTTATTGTCCCATAAACACGATGTGGGACCCACGGTCCCCACCAACACGAGCTCTCAGGCACCACAAATTTTAAATTATAAACGAAAAACAAACGATAGCAATGACGATTCCATGTTGTTTTCAACTTTTCCCAGAATTATAAAGAACAATTTGAATAAGGTTTCCATTTTCTTACAATAATTCAATAATACCTTAGGCCTTTGTGTGAAGAGAGGAAGTTTCGTTGTCCAATTCCTAAAAGCCACTATTTTTAATATTTAATTATAATTAAAAATTAAGTTTTATTTGCAATTATTTATAATATAAATAATCCTTTAAAATATAATTTCTTATTTCAACTATAATATTTTAGAAAACAAAATCTGTAGTTTTTATCTAATTTGTTAGTTAGTTGTGCTTAAGTGTGTTTTACAATTTTTTCTATTTTTGTTATTTTCGACTTTATAAGCCATTATTTTTTGTTCTCTGAATACATATCTCATTTTTTTTTTCTGTTATACTCTTCATTTACATTTATTTTCTTCTTCTCTTGCTCTGTTTTTCATTCTACATTACTTCCTTTCATTTATACTACAAGGAAGTCAACATACAGTCTGGTTCTTTGACTGATACACTAAAAAAATGTCAACTAAACATGGTCTCTAAAGATTTTATATATTTAGAATCTTTTAAAAGAAAAGAAAGTGATACTTATAATGTCACTTTTGTAACTGACACTAAATTTAAAATTATTTTTTTAATCAATCTCAATGATTATAAATAATAAAAATTATTTTTTATATTAGCAAATGTTAACGGAAGAAACTTCAATTTAATATCAATGAATTGTTGTCAGATTACATTATTCAGATATGTTAGACGGAATGGTGGATCCAACAATTATTTTTAGGTGAAAAAAATTAAGTTAGCCCCTATTTAAATGTGAATGTAAAGAATATACATATTATCTTTAAACTATTCAATTGAATAAAAAAACCATTTTGAGCTGATAAAAAATTAAGGAAAATTTAAAATTATGCTGAAATAAGTTATTAGATGGCAAGACCATAGTTTGAAAAAATTTCATGACAAACAATTTAAGTACTACAAATCATTTTATTAATACAGCTTCAAAAGTCGTTATATTTTGAAACTGTAATACATAAAAAATAAATAAACCAATAGAAACTTTAGGTGAAGCATTCAACCTAATGCACCAATCGAAGTCTTAAAGTTTTATTTTTTTGGCTTATCTTCACATTAGTTGTGTTTGTCATTTTGTGATCACTTATTAAATTTTAGTACGGAGTGTAATTAACAATTTGTACAAATGAAATTCACCTCGAATTCTCCAGAGTTTTAAACTTGAACTTATAAATGAAAATATATATAAATCTGTACTTATACATGAAAACATGTAATTAAAAGACAAGATTTTCCTAAAAGTAGTTAACTCTTAATAAAACTGAAATATTTCATCACCTATGACATAGTAACAAACTTTATTTTGACATGTATTAACTTATCTATAACTAAATAGTTTTACATCGTTAAAATTATCTTAAGAGTTTTTTTTATTTACATATTTTAATGCTTTTGTATAAGTTAAGAGATTAATAATTATGAATTATTAACATGAAATCTGTCAATTTCTCTTAAAAGAATATCATAAAAATCTATTGATTTAGCATATGTGACAATTTAACAGTATTATAATTACTTTTGATGTTAGTGTATTGAATTATTTTCTTTTTATTACAAATATTTGAGAAACTTGTCATACTTAAAGATATAAAAAAAGTAAAATTGTAGAATCATGTTTTTAGTTCTGAAGTTTGAAATATATTTGTTTTTATTTTAAAAATAAATAAACTTATTTTGGTTCCTAAAGTTTAAAAGTATATTTTTTAGTATTAGAGTCGGACACTATGGTGTAACACTCGAAAGGGGATATGTGAAAAATGTTTATAAGGTCGTTCACCACTTTTTCTTCCCTTCCGAACAAGGCTAGTCAACTCTTAATAGAAAAGTATTTTAAATTTTTTGAAAGTGTAAAATAATTTCTCTTGAATTTGGACAAATAGACATGAAGTTACTTTCGATTTAATGAACAAAAAACGTGATTAAGCTAAAACTATAAATATAAATAAACTTTAATTGGAAATGAAAATAACTAATTTTAATTCTTATAATTGATTTTCTTATCATCCCTATATTGAATTTTATCTGGAAAAATATAGTGCAGAGGTAAATTCTCTCATTCAATATACTATTAAAATGACTGTTAAAATAATTACAAAATAATTACAACAGACACAATAATTCCAATTAACATTGATACATGGTATAATGGACGAAGATCTTATTTAAACTATAAATTTGCAATTAAATCCTTAACTATACATACATATGAAAACATAGAATTAACATAATTCCCAGTGCTGGAATAAAGTTAATATAGCCTTGAGAAATTACGCAGGAAGAATAGTCCAGAAACTAGTGTTTGCTCAAATTGTTTTAGCAAATTGACTAGACACAACTTGTCCGTAGAACCTGTCCATATTACGGCAACTAAAATGTATATATCTATATGTAGTCTGAATCAGCATCTCTCCGAAAATGTTGCAGATCTGGATGAGCGTCAGATCCTGGTCTTCTAGGATTCCTGCAGTGTATATATTTTATTTTATTATACATATATTTTGAAATATCAATTCATACTTGTACACCAAAAAATGGGGGATTCTTTCAAGCAATTGGGAAGAAAACCTCAAATCAGGCTTTAAAGCATAACAGTTTTACCAGCTAAACATTTGCCTTGAACACTTAGCCAAGCTTAAGGTAGTGTTTTTTAGATAATCTATTTTTAAAATTCAAGGTATGCAATCTCCTTAACTCCCTCTCTACTTTTTTAAATTCTTCTATCTGAATCACCCCATTTAACAATAATCCCGGTTCAGTCACATTAACAAAAAACACAAAGATGAACAAGAAAATAAAACAGTATATAAACGAGAACAATACACAAAATATGTATATGTGTTAAAAACGCAAATGACATTGTTAATGCAATATAATACCTTGCAAATCTGTTGGGTTCAAAACCAGGAACACCAGGAGGACCAAAGGGATCAAAACGCGCGCCCGGAGGAACACCCCTATACCCACAGATAAGTTTAAAAATTAGCCACAGATACAAGATACAGGGTAGTCAAAAGCAAATAGCACCCTTAACTCCTTTAGGCACAAGGAGCACTTTAAACTCGAGGCGGGAGGCACCAAACCCCACTGAATATCCACTTCCTCATTTTTTTTTTCTCCATTCTTTTCAACACTACTCATTTTTCCCATTATTTTAGTTAAAGTAAAAAAGTAGTAAGAAATTTTTATAAAGTTCAGTTTCTTTTGTTGAAAATTCATAAAATTTAGTTAAATTAAATTTTAAATAAAAAAAATGTTTACAATGCATGCCAGCTATGACATGAAACCAAAGAATATAAAAGAAAAAAAAAATACTCTTTAAAATGTTTAGGGCGAAATGACTTTTTTAAACTAATGCAAATTGTGATACAATTGAAAACCATTCAGCAAGTAAAAGAAGAGAAAACTACTCCACAAAAATAAAACAGACCAATTCACCCACTTGTATTACACAAAGAAAGCTGATGTTTTCATGAGCTGGGGTCTATTAAACCCATTGCCCATTGGTCAGGCTCTCTCACAGTCAAGGAGTAAGTTATGTACACCTCAGTGAACTGACATTGCCTCAGCAAGAAGTACGAGCCTTCCCTTCCCTCACCTTAGCGAGTAAGGCATGCTTTGTAGGTTGCACAGCCTTTAACTACACTATCAGAAATTAAAAAAAAAAAAAAAAAAAAGAGAGAGATTTAAGCAACTTACGGCATTCCTCCAGGAAAAGTAGGATCTCGACCAATACCACCAAACCACGCGGGGTCATTAGGCCCTGATTCCAAGTATGGAACTTAGCATCAACAATTACGGTTATACAAAAATAATACACAACTTCATAAAACTAAATATGTTAAGCTTACCTACAAGCATGCTCCCACCAATGCCATGACCACCCCTGAAATCAAGGGAGGAAAGTTTCAATGGATAAAAGAATTAGAAAAAAGAGTAGGAGATAACAACTATGTTAAGAGAATGAAAAAGTTATGCAGGTAAGAATACCTTGAAGGAAACACTCCAGCGGGAGGCCCAGGAACAAGATCATTACCAGAACCAATGGGAACTGGAGGGTAAATAATTCTGTACAAAAGAAAACAAAATATTAAAGCACAATTAATAAGTACAAAAGCAATAAAAAGCAAGTAGCAGTTATATGCAAGGAACGTTGAAAAGAATGATACTAAAACCAACTTGGCACATAGGCAACTGATGGTTCCATTTCTAATAAGTATGCCAGTTTCGTGGAAAAACAGCAAAAATGTCTCCTCGGATTAATTAACAGTAAATTATTCCTATCCGCGAGGAAGAAAAGACATAGTGGAATTCACCATTGTCCATGGACAATTTGCCCCAAAATGTAGGTCTTCGGTTCAATTCACAATGAAGAAATTCATCCTTGATCAAGAAACACAAATATGATATCATAGTTAATAAGTTTCTTAAAACAATATTTAGCAGAGTAAAAATCCAGGCAAGTGGCACCGATAGGAACCAGGGCTCAACTGCCACGGCTGGCAATAATCTGGGTCAAAGACGCCCCCACAGGTATTCATGGAGGCCTAAGAATATACATGACTTACGAGGGAATAGCACCGACTGACATATATAAAGAATTAGGGGAGAAATTTATTAATGGAGAGTAAGCAGATCTTATGAATCTGTCTAAATATAGAAATTCAACTGCCATGGGGGATTTTGGTCATAACTTGGGACTAAAGGGGATTTTTTGTTGGAATTGGAACATTGGTCTTTCATTTCAATCTGTTGATCTGATTTAGTTCAGTAATGCTACCTTTTCTATATAGGAACGAGAATCCTATTAAATTGGTGCATTCATGTAATGTTTTGGGGGACACCGTTCAAAGTTTACGCAAACTACAATCATATATGCTAGTAGGGTCACTGTAGAATCTGTTCTCACAGACCAAGATCAATCAATCCCAAGATCTCTGATCATTAAAATGATCCATCTCAAATCTCACCCTGTCTTCAGTGGGTCCATAAACTACACTTGGCACCCACTACTTGCACACACAGAGTCCTCTATGAGGAAACCATGGCTATCACATTCGAGAAATAACTTAAAAATTGTCCAAGTCTATTAGTTCAGCTCCCCAAAAACACACCAACTTGCAGAAAAATGAATTCCAATTAGACTAGGGGAACTTGGCTAGGTTCAGATAAAATCACCTATACTCGCAATTTAATGAGCAAATTGAGTAGTTTAATTAAGGTACAGAAACAAGCACTCATTGAAGACATATGAGGAGATCCTTCAACTTGATAGAATCAGAGGAAACGGTCATCATGTATAGGACATCATAATTAAAGGCACCGATAGGTAAGATACATAAACTGTCCCATCCACCAACACCAACCCTCCCAAAACCAAGCAATAAGCACATACCACAGACTGCTTTCATAATTTTCAAGTATGGAACATCAACTACACGACACCCTGATATATAGATCTCTGAGTTTTAATGCTCATATTTGCCAACAGTAAGAGTGTGTAAAATCAAAGAATTGATAATTAAGCCACTGAGCAGAAACAAAAATCATTGAAATGGTGAAAGCAACAGTGTAATATTAAACCCTTACTGAGTTGGAGGACCAGCAGGTTCACCAAATCCACCAACAGGCTCAGGTAGATCTTGTCTAGTTCTGTCCCTTGTTTCCGAGCTGTATAGAAAAAAGGAGACAATTTTTTAAAGAGGACTCCAGTTCATAAAACATTATACAATAAAACTTTCATATAAAGGGGTAATACCACAGTTAGCCAACACAACAACCCAACATTAAAACAAATGGGTAGATTTTCACACGTGACATGCTTACTACATGAAAACAGGAAGCTGAACACAGGCCCTCCAAAATCTTTAATCACACTAAAACTATTTCTTCTCCCAGTACTATTAGTACAAGTTATGAATAAAAAATTTGAGATTTAATTTTCATCCACTGAGTTATACATTACCATCAATCATGCATTTGGATGTAACAGCGTGATGGTGTCAAAATCTTTAAACTGATATTTTTATCCACTATCAATGTAAAGTTTTAAACTTTATACAATGGCCTAATTCAGAAAATTTGAAGCATTCACTATCAGAGTTACATAAAATATGCGTTCCCAGTTCACATTAAAAGAAGACAAACAAAGTTCACAGATCCAAATTCACCTTCTACTTGATGAGCTGGCATTAGCAGAACCATCTAATTTAGACAAGATATCCCCGTCGATTCTCTTCACAAGCTTACCCAAATTCTTGAACTGCTCAGCATAATTGCTGCCCCCATCCTCTCCAGAATAATCCCCAACACTGCATATAAAAAATCACACCCAAACACCATGTCAAAGTGATTCAACACAACAAAAAACCCCAACCTGCAAGACTCTAAACTTGTGTGCACATTTCATGCTAAAAAAACATCCAAACCCCTCACCCCTATAAATAAAACACAATTAAACCCAACAAACAAATCCAAAACTTAAATTAAAATAGGTACAAATTTCAAATTTTAAAAAATAAATAAAGAAAAATAAAACACTCAAAACCCTAACTTCTCAATCACAACGTGTAAACAACTAAATTTTCAGCCAAAACAAAAAGGGAAAAGTATCACTTACTCAATCTCAAGGCTTAAAGGCTCGGAAGACCCTTGAGACAAAACATGAACGAGCAATTTGTCATTCATGACGAGGCACTTGACAAGCACTTTCTCCGAACCCTTTTCTGGATTCGCGTAAACGAACGCGTATTCTTCGCTTAGCTCGTTCCAGTTATCAACGGACACCTCGTCTACACACAATCGCAGCACATCACCAAACATAAAAAATCATCAACAAGAAATTCAAAGAAAAAATGAAAAGTAAATAATAAAGAGAAAACTTGGGTTTCTTAAATTTGTTCGTTATTACCATTTGATGGGTCAGAAAACGGATTGTCAGAGAGAGCCTGGGGACCCGTGGCGGTGAGGATATAGCCGGATGCTAGGAAAGAGGAATGAACGGCAAACGCGATTTTGTCGTTTCGATTGCGGAAGGTTGGCCTCGCGGCCCTGATCACCGCAAGCACCGACTTTTCACTCGCCATGGTCGTTTTCACCAGATACTTCTCGCTCAAGACACTGCAGTGGCTTATTGATAGCTAGCTAGAGCACAACTAGTTTTCTGATAATATAGAAAAGAAAATTCTAGGCAGTTCCTTTCTTTAGGGTTGATTTCTTGTTTCTTATACTTAATAAATAGTTACTATTGTTAATAGTATTTTTATTATTTTTATTTTAAAATTTATTTATTAAATATTTTTTTCTTTTTTATATGGAGTTGTTAATTTTTTTTCTTTTTTAATAAATACTAATAAACTTTTTTATATTATATTTTAAATCTGAATTTTAAAATTAATCATATTAAATTATAAATATTTTAATAAATTTTAACATCATCTTTATTATTATTGTTAAGAAAAAAGACATATCTTTTAAAACTTAAAATGTAATATGTATATGATAGCAATGTTTTTGTGTGTGAGAAGAATTTTTTTTTTAAATTAATCATATTAAATTATAAATATCTTAACATTATTTTCTTTGATGACACTTATTTCTAACTTAGTAATATTTGGAAGAGAGGAAAAAATTATTTAATAAATAAATTTTAAAATAAAAATAATAAAAATATTATTAACAATTTATTCAATACAGAAAACAATTTGTAACATGAGTAATTGCCAAAATTCTATACATTAATACAGAAAGAACGATAAAAAAATAAAAAAAGGTTTTATAAAATGGACAGTAAAAGGTTTTAATAAAATAAGCTTGAATAACTTTATAACAATAAAATTTAATAAAAAATGTCTGTTGAGTTCACGAAACAAAGGTAAACGCTTTGCATATGACATGAGATGCTATGGTCAAACAAAGTGAAAGTCACATAAAAGCAAACTTATTCAGGAATGTGTTTAGATATGTGAACAACTTTGATTAACACCCTTTTAATTCAATAAAACTATTAATCACCAAAATTAAGGACAAATTTTTGTGTTTTAGTTATAATCCAGACAAATTTTGAAACTAAATATTTCAATTACATTGGTCAAGGTTTAGAGGGATTAGACATGTTTTAGAAGTGTTTTTACTGAATTTGAGGTAATCATGAGTGAATCGGACTTTGATATTGAATAAGCATTTTATATATAGATTTTTAGACTTTATTTAAATTATCAAGGTAGATTAGACTGTTGAATTATAATATATTTAGTTATAATATATTATATTTATACATTTGGTCGTGGTGGTAAAAAGGATTCGAGAGATTTAGTTTTATTTTTCAATTAAAAAAATATTATAAAACTTTCTTAAATCACTTTTTGTTTTGTTGTTGTGATGTTCTTATGAATATTATTATGAAGTGTTAATTTCAATTCAATAATTTATATTCAGTTTTATTTTAACTTTAAGAGATTTTAATAAATTTATACCTTTATATATTTTCCAATTTTAATAAAATTATTGAATTATTTTTTAATTATTATTTTTAAACATGATAATTAAAAATCTATAAATTATGACTGATATTACATGTATTGAAATTAAATAACTACCATATTTATTAATTTCATGATATTTTTTCATGGCATTGAAATTGTTCTTCCATGAGGTTAGAAGTCTTCTTCATGATGATTTAACACTTCTATGTTTTTCCTGATTTTGATATTGAACATGTCTTGTATGCGTTCTTTTAACTCTATCAATATTTTTATAATTCAAAATGATCTTTTCGAGTGATGTTTCTATGTTTCCATGTAAAAGTGACTGTATCTCTTTGTTTTATTTTTCTACTCCAAACAAGACATTAGTTAACTTATCTTCAGTTTCATCTAAATTTGAAAATAATGAATACTACTTTAATTACAAACTTTTTTTTAAGGGTTGTTTATAAAAATTATTGTTATTTATTTTATCTCTTAAAAATCAAGCATACACAACTTTAAATTTTTGTACTTATATGTTGCTTGCAAATCTTACATGTCTAATCTCCAATAATATTTATTTATAGACTCTCAGATTACCTTTGTTTCACTGTTTTCTTATTCCACCTGTTAAATTTATAGGTTGTATTCAATTTCATTGAGATTTTAAAAGCATTTCTTTATCTTCTACCAATTAGCTCTTCATTCTGCATGACTTAAACTTAAACCCTATTGTTATTATATGTTTATTTGATTTTTACCCAACTTCCTTATTGTAATATGTCTCTTTGATCATTGCTAATCAACTCTCATAATTTAATTTTTTCCACATTGAGCCACAACTAAATAAAAATTATATATGTTCTCTTGTATTGAGAAGGGTTTACCATTTTTGTTTTTTGTTTTTGTTAAAATTTACCTTTCTTCATTTGATTGCTCACTTTCTAAACCAATGAGTTTCATTATTAGAGGGCTTAATATATAAGATGCTTAAGAAAATGTTTAAATTGGTTGGGATGATATGTACATTAAAAAAAATCAGATTTTTGTCTGATAATTTCTAACACCCCTACTCATTAGATAATTATTTGGATAATCTCAATAAATAAAATTCTAAAAATTTTAGAGAATTAACCTGTCTAATAAAGTGGAGAGAAAAATTAGAATTGATACAAGCAACAATAATAGATAGAATTAAAATAAACTGAAATTAATGCTCTCATGTTAAGTGGGTCTCATGTGTACATTAACTTTTAACTAACAAATGTGATGCACTCAGTTTGCAATGGTTACAAAGTATAATATAGTGGAGATTAGATGGACTATTGTTTTATCTGTATTGGAATAAAATTAAATTATCATCTCTTAGTATCACCATCTTTTTTTTTTCTCATTTTTTAATCTATAATAAAAAAAATATAAAGAAGTGTTTTGACCTTTGTATAACAGGTTAATCCTGGTTTAAAAGTTAATATTTTTTTTTTCAATTACAAACCAATTATTTATTTTTTCATTACTTACTATGTATATAGTACAAGATATTGTCTTAAAAAAATTATTATTTATTTTTTCATCACAGAGGCATTTAAACAATATCATTTCAACCATCAAATATCTTTGTTTTTTTTTATTCTACTCATCTACATGATCCTTTCCTTATTTACTAATCATGATATGATTCCTCTAGTTCAACTCCAAACAGGTAAACACTAACTCTGATTTGGAAATCAAAACTTTATTTCTCTTTTATGACATTATCTTTATCTTTTTCCTCCATTGCACACCATCCCTCTTTTCCTTCAATGTAACTTAATCTAGCTTTGAATCAACCAATATTATTAATAATAATAATATTAAGATTTGTTCAATAGAATAAGGTGCAAGTGTGCATGGTGTCACCACATTGCTGTATTTTTATTTTCTTACACTTATTATTGTAAATTGTTTGATATTTTTATACTTACCTAAGTAAAGACAACGGTGACCTGGGCCTTAAATTCTGAGATACAAACTGAGTGGCTGTGGACCTCAATAAGTCGATTAACATAAGGTGTTTTCCTCTTGCATCTTTACAAAGAAGTACAAATATTGTTTTATAATTTAGTTCTATAGTCCAGATTATATAATTTAAAATCTAAGAATTATATGTACAATTTAAAATATATATTTTAAAAAATATTTTGATATTTTTGAAAATATCTATACCTGTATCCAATCTATCTTTCAGACAAACTTTTTATATATTAAATACAGTATATTTTAACATAAAAAGACCATGTCTTTTTTTATATAAAAATTATTTTAAAATCATTTACAATTTCACTATTGATTATTCAACCACATCCCTTGTTAAATCCGCCCTTCCAGATAGGTTCCTTAGAATGATTTTGTAAGTTTTTTAGTTGAGCTCTTTGTCTTGTTTGTAACCCATAAAAAAAAGTAGAATTTCATGTTTCTAGAGTTAAATCCAATGAGATGTCAATTCATAGTTTGCCTGCACATGAAATTGCACTTAAGCAAAAAGTAAATAAAAACATTGTAATGAGATCACAATTACTTCATAATAATGATGCTTTTTATTAGATTTAAATACAGGACAGGTTAAACTTTTAAAGCTTTTTAAAAAAATATCCTTATATTTAATTGAAGAATAATTTTTATAATAATTATGATTAAACATAATTTAAAAGATATATTTATATATCATATAAAATAAAAAAATATTAAATGAATATAACTATTAAATTAGTTAATTCTGAATATATAGGAATTGATAGAAGCTGCGATGCATCATACTACCCACAACTCGGTCCCTATACATTATGTGTGTAACAGACAGGTTACATTATCAGTCTCTCCTTAGGTCTCTCAGATGATTATTGTTACTTATAAAGCAACACTTCCTCTGTTCTAGATATTGTTTTCCTGTGTAGCTTTTCCTCTGCACTTGTCACTGTCCCGCGGGTTAGATTCCTCTCTCTCAATCTCTCACTGGGGTTTTTCTCTCTTTGATTTCTTGATCTCCTTCAATTTCACTCACATTAATCTATAATCTTTGTCATCCAAGGTGAAGTTTGTGATTTCTGCTGTCTGTAACATTTAAAGATACCATTGTTGTTAAGAGAACCCTTGTAATTATATGGCCTGACATATTGTTAAATCATTAAAGAATAGATTTTTTTTTTTGGGTTTAGAGTTGACCTTTTAAATTCCGAGCAATCTCATTTCATCAAATAAGCTTTCACATAAATTTTGAAATGAAATATGTATATGTGTAGTTTGTATATGATCTTTAACTTGTAATTGGCAGTGGGTTATAAATATTTTCTATTTCCTAGTTCCAAACCTGTGATTGAAGCCTATGGTCTGTTTGTTTGTTATTTTATTACCTATGTATTTTATGTTGTTGATTTCTTTTTTGCCACTACTCGGTGTTATTTGAATTTCGCGATATGTTAATTAGGCTCTTGTTGGCGTTGCAGAGCATTTGCTTCCACATTGAAGATGGCTGAGGCTACACAGTCTAATGCTGAGTTGTTGGAGTGGCCAAAGAAAGATAAGCGCCGCTTCCTGCATGCTGTGTACCGTGTTGGTGATCTTGATCGCACCATTAAGTAGGGTTTTTGTTGGCTTGGGTTGTTGACATTCGGTATGACTTGTGCTTAGATGCTTAGTTTTCTAACTACTGTTCAGGTTTTACACTGAATGTTTCGGGATGAAGCTTTTGAGGAAAAGAGATGTTCCAGAAGAGAAATATGCCAATGCTTTTCTTGGATTTGGTCCCGAGCAATCCCATTTTGTTGTGGAATTGACTTATAGTACGTTCCTGTGTATATTTATTTATTCTTGTTATTCTCTGATTTATGTACCTTGTGTCTAGCTTCCTTTGTGTTGGATGGAATTGGACATGACTTACCTCTACATACATACATGTGATGTTTTTGATCAGATTATGGGGTGACCTCATATGATATTGGAACTGGCTTTGGACATTTTGCTATTTCAACTCCAGACGTAAGCCAGAGTCTTGCCTTCGCACTGCTTGACCATTTATTTAACCTTTTGTGCTGAAATTAAAGTGTATATATCTTCTACTTTTAGGTTTACAAATTGGTTGAAAACATCCGGGCCAAGGGTGGAGTTATCACTAGGGAGCCTGCTCCAGTTACGGGGGGGACATCTGTTATTGCCTTTGTGAAGGACCCTGACGGTTATCTTTTTGAGCTCATCCAAAGACCTTCAACCCCTGAGCCATTGTGCCAAGTAATGCTTCGTGTTGGTGATTTAGAACGCTCAGTAAAATTTTATGAAAAGGTAACAACAGTCCAAGTCATGTTTTTGTTTTCATGAACATGTAATGTTCGATGTCGATGCTTATTGTAATACAGTTGCATAAATATTCATGTTTGTCGACTTAAAATTTAAATTTTTTCAATTTTTTTTGCTACTATCTGCTTGTCTGTGCAGAAACCTCACTTTCTGCTGATATTTTGATGTTAAGACTTCTTTGTATTATGTCCCTCAATGATCTCCTGTCTTGTTTATACTCCATTGTTTCTAGGCATGTGGGATGAAATTCCAGAGAGAAGGTTCTGTGTTCAGGACATTCAGTCACACAATAAATAACTCTTTCTTATCAATATAAAGCCACTTTTAGTCATGCCTTGAACTAACTGCCTAAATGCTCAAGTTTTCAAGGGCATCTTTGAGTTACCGACTTGGTCATACAGTGTCTATTATCGTGTCATTAACCGATTAACCCAAAAGCGTTAGTTATTATGAGAAGTTTCATGAATGGATTGCATATCTAGCATGTTGCCTGGTACTCGGCTTACCATTGTCCTTTTCTCTTTTTAGGGGGAATGTTGAGAGTGAAGCCTGGGGTTGAGTTGGATGTGTAGGGTATAGTGTTTACATTGATAATTGAATAATATGTTTCATTGATTTGTGTGGCATTTTGGATCTGGATTGGAAAGTATGAGATGTTTCTTGTAATGGACATAAAAATCCTGATTTGGCTTCTGGTATATTATGTTTTTAAATTTTGTTAAGTGCGTTTGGTTTTTTTGATGGCACACATTTGGATGCTATCTCAACCCAATCCATTTGTGTTGGGTTGTTGATGTGAATGTCTGTTTGAGCTATTAGAATGGGAAACCAAACACACCTTAATTCAACTGGGTTTATTGGATCATGTTTGTGCAGGCTTTGGGTTTGAGGGTCGTAAAGAGGGCTGATAGACCTCAACAAAAGGTGAGTTTCCTTATTCTTCTTAGGCATTCCACTTAAGCCAGGACATATATCGTACCTAAGCTTTGACTTACAATTATTCCCGTGTTATGTTGCATATCTTACAGTATACTATAGTCATGCTTGGGTACGCAGAGGAGCAAGAGACAACTGTATTGGAGCTTACATATAACTATGGTGTTACTGAATACACCAAGGGAAACGCTTATGCACAGGTTGGTAAATACGTATTTTTTAGGTTATATTTCCTTCTGGGAGCCTAAACCGGTTCTTCATATTTCTGTTCCCATTGATCATAAACTTTGGGTTCCCATTGTTGTATATAACAGGTCGCTATAGGTACAGACGATGTGTACAAGAGTGCTGAGGTTGTCAACATAGTCACACAAGAGCTTGGAGGGAAGATTACTCGGCAACCAGGGCCAATTCCTGGCCTTAACACAAAGATCACTGCTTTCTTAGACCCTGATGGATGGAAAACTGTAAGTATTTTCTTTATTTAATTTTAATGTTGTAGGGGTGTGGCTTACTTTCTATTTGTTTTTAACATAGAATCAAGAGCTGAAATAGTAGGTTAATTTTGACGTAGAACACATACATATGTTTTACCCAGGGGCAACTACAACTGTAATTTTACAATAGTATCATAAACTACGAAATAGAATATGCTTTAACTGCATTACTTTTTAATAACTGAACCCTTCTATGTAGCTAGGTTAATCATGAGTATGAACAAAACTATTAAGAAGTAAGTTTAAGCTTAATTCATTATCACAAAACCGACTTATAAGATAAAGATTATCCTACTAGGCTTGTCACTCATTAGGATAGATTATGATACTATATTAAAAGGTGAATTTAAGTCTAATTCATCCTTATAAAACTAATTTGTAAAGTGAGGATTGTCTCTACTTATATATTGTAAATTGGCCTAATTTCTAGTCGATTTGGGATCTCAATACTGAATTGGATATGGTATACCATAATGATAGCTGTCTGAATGCAAAATTCTTGATAGCTGCTGCACGGTTCTTGAAAGTTGCAGAAGGGAGAAAATTCACAGACTTCATATACGTAGGATGTGTATAGAGGAATTGGAAAATAAGGAAAAACACTTTTATTCATGTATCGGAACTTATATCAAAAAACAAAGATACAACTTGTATCAGAAAAACTAACTGTTAGTAAACTAATAAAACAGAAAACAGAGGTTCTTAACCACAACAGTTGTTTCTTCAGAGCTGAATGTTTATCGATTATGATTTATGAATGTGAAATGTAAAAGCTGGAAGTTTCTCATGTATACAGAAAGGTTGTTTAACCAAAAAAGAAGAATGTAATATACCGACTTCTGTGACATAGTGTCATGGAATTCGATATGACTAACGACTTGAACTGATAATCCATTTTGTGTTCTGTCAACTGTCATGTTTTGCTGAATAATATTTGACTTGCTAACAAAAAAGGAACTCATGTCTCAGCATATATTTAACTTCCTTTTGCAAGTCCTCATCTTTGATTCTCTAATATTTGAGTATGTGCATATTTCTATTGCCTTGCCATTATTAATGATAAGATATGTGGTAAGTGGTGTGATTCACTTTGTATGAATTTTGTAGGTTTTGGTTGACAATCAGGATTTTCTGAAGGAACTGGAGTGAAAAGTGCTGTCTTTTCACAAAATATGAAGTACTAGTGCTATTGTATGAATAAAAAAGTAACAAGATCGTGTGGTTTTTTTAATCAATGTAGTGGTCTTCAGTATGGTTTCTCCTATGTGGCTCTCTAATTGATTGAGTGCGCACTTTAAACTTCCATTTGCTGAGGTTTACCTCTAGATTAACGTGCAACAGTACTTCAAAATATTTGGCAAAATCGGAGAATAATTCTGATATATTACGCAGAGCCTAAATAAATTTCAGTCAAATTGCCCTGGATTTGGTGGTCTACAAAATTAGCTCTATGTAAGGCAAATGAGCTTCCCATCTTAATACTAGTTACGCTTAGTTATAATTTTGGTTTTGCATTTTATCAAATCCGAATATTTTTTTTCGATAATTTTAGTCCTTATACTTTACAAAATTTACAATTTTGATTATTAATTATTTATTTACAATTTTTATCCCTTAATTTTTAATTATATATAATTTTATTTGATTTTTTTTTTATTTTAAAAACATTTTATCATGCAGCTGGAAGAATAAAGTTTATGCTTATTGAATTATCTTTTTCTATTTTTTTTTTCAGATTATGAGTTATCTTTGCAAGGATTTAAGAGGTAAATTAATATTTTTTTAATTTTTAAGGATAGCTTACAATAATTTGATTGAAAAGAAATGATAATCTAGGACCAAAATAATTTATTTTACAAAAAGATCAAAATTATATCAAAAAATTGAAGAATAAAATTATGGATTAAATTTGCTTTAAAAAATTGTGACTAAAATTTTGGATATTAAAAATAGACAATTTTTGAAAGTTTTCTGCGATAAAAATTATTGATTTTGCAATATATATATATATATATATATATATATATATATATATATATATAGAGAGAGAGAGAGAGAGAGAGAGAGAGAGAGAGAGAGAGTAAGATTATAATTAACCCTTCGTCCAACGTTTTTTAATTGAATCGACCAATGGGCCTAACTAATTTATAATTTATCATTTAAATGGATTTTATTTAATTCCATTCCAATGAAACACGTATGCATAAATTGTTGCCATATATAATAATATTATTTTAGAATGAAGAAAAAGAATTAAAACTTTCAGCATCTTTCTTTTGTAAGTAGTTCTTTTTATGACAATACAGTTTACGAAGCACCGATGAATTTCCGGAAAACATTAAGCTTTTAACCAATAAAATCAAATATAGAATTTAAAACTGATTACTTTTCAAATCTTTCACAAGGACTCATAATCATAATTAACAGGCTTTTACTTTTAAATATATTTCACAGAAAAAGTGTAATGCGTCAATTATATATATTCCTTGATTTTTAAGATTACTTGCTTCGATGAAGAAATTCACATTCCTTAAATTTCATTTCTTGGATGAAATATTTCATTTCCCTATATTTTATATTCTTTGGATTAAATAATTTAATTTCTTATATTTCAAATAATTTATGAGTAGGTCTCATTGAGAAGTGACAGAATCATGGGATGTGCTTTTTGTGAAAAGCATGTGGAGGGGAAAACCAAGTCAAGTGATTTAATAATTAGATTCTAAGTAGGGGGTAGAAGTCATAATAAAACTGAAAACTGAGATTTGGATGGATAAGTGGTAAGAGGGGACAATAAATTTGTAGAAAAAATTAATATTTAATAGATTATACCTTGTCCTGAAAACAAATATGGGAGAGTGGATAGAAAAGGACTAGGAATGAAGATTTATTTGGTGCAGAGAATTATTTGTTTGGAAATAAGAAATCCTATTACAAAGAGTTAATCTTAAAAGAAAATAGGATGATCATTGAATTGGAAATTGGTGGTTCTTATTTTTTCAGATTTGTCTACAAAGTTATATTTAGAATCGATTTTCAGTTAATATAGTCCATAGAAGCTTCAAAAACTAGTGGAAGGAGAAAATCCTCCAAAGACAACCTTTTTTTTACTTGGAGACGATTCACAAATAAATTGCCTATAAGAGACAATCTTCTAGGAAGGGACAGGTATATGAAAATGGACCTTTGAAATGTCAGTTTTGTTCTGTACAAGAAGAGTACAGAAATTATCTATATTTATAGATTGTATTTGTTTTTTGTCCTAATGCTTCTGCTATAATTTATTATCGTTTATGCTATAATTTCATAACAGATTTTTGATATTTCTGATATTATCCGTTATTCAATGTCAATAATACTGATAAGATCTATACAAAATTTTGCTTCGAATCTAATTTTGATGCCTGCATAGTTGATAGAAAATAAAGAAAAATGTTTGTCTCAGTATTCTCCCCATCTTCTAAAACTATGATGACATTCTAAAACATCTATAAAACAGCTTTTGAAGGATATTTGATTCAAGATGAAGCTGCTGTATCTGTTTTATCCACTGGATAGCAACCGAGAACACGAAAAAAACTTGTACATTCCTGAAACAAAGGGTAAAAGAGCCAACAATTTGAGTTAATATCCGAATACTACATTGCAAAAAGTGTTAGTGCTGACAGAGAAAAATAGAATTGTAGAAAAGGAGTAATGATATTTTCACGCGATAATTGGCTGACCTGCAAATTTTCTAAAGCGTATTGTGCACGTGGATCTGCCAAAGAAGCTTCAAAATCAATGTAGAAAAGGTACTTGAAGGTCCTGCAACCAGAAAACTTCATGTCTTAGTCTCAGATTTACAACACACTTAGAACAACACAATCATTAAACCATATCATAGATTAAAACCAAACCCCATTCCCCAAGTATTTTCCTTCCTATTTTGAACCCCAAAGTTGGATATATGCTTTACGCATAATATGCTTGTTAACATGTATTAACTTGAATGATTGAAATTAAGCCCTCCAATTTTTCTTTGACTAGTTATGACCATTTAATTGTATAGTTTACATACAGATATAGTTGAAATTATCAAATGGGAAACAAAGTCCATTACTCACTTAGCACTTCCTTCTTTTGAATCATCAACAGCATTTAATGGACAATTCTTAAGTGGGCGACTCTCTATCTGAAATCACACGAAGAAATGAGATGAATGAAGCAAGAGTTTTAATTTGTAGTATTATTGTAGCACACCTTTGTCAAATTAATGTCCGTCAAGGCAAACGCTCCCAGGGCTCTGAATAGTACGGTAGGACCTTCGTCTAGACTGAAAACAATGCTAGTCTGAGGGAGAAGTCATAAATTTCGTCAGTAAATTCAAAAAAGTTATATATAAAATATTGTTTTTATTTTCTACCTTATAGGGCCTGTCAGTTCCTGGAAATATAGGATCCCTTGCAAGTACCAGAAAGCGAGTAACATTAACATCAACATCCTAGGAAAAAAGAAAATGAATGAGCATAACTTCAATCTTGAGATCATCCACAATGAGACATGTTTTTTGGTTTTTGTTTTTGTTACACAATCATGTCTTGTAATCAAGTAAATGTTGTAGCAGTTGAGTCTTCCAAAACATGTAAGTGAAGTATTACCTGGATTCCTTCAGCTAGAATGTGGAGGCCATATAGGTTTGCTGCCCTTGATATAAAAGCTTATCTTAATGAAATGTGATGCACATATTATACTATTTTTACTTAAATTAAACTCAGTTCGTAATATACTTATATCTTAAAGCATGTTTATATATTTGTGAAAAAAGATAGAAAAGAATGATATCTAATGGCTAACCTCCTGATCACTCATTACACACTTGAGTTGTTCTTTTGTGACACCATTCTGTGCCAAGAGGCAGTGTTTAATTAGCAAAAGAACCTCCCCAACAATATGCAGCTTGTGGCGTATAAGTAAGTCATAATTACGGTGGATGCTTCCAGCAATAGAACTTTCTATTGGTAGAACAGCTTCATCCACTAACCATGTTTCAACAGACTGCAAAAATAAATATAAGCATATAATCACATTCACAGAATTTATTAGTTAAGGCATCATATGAGAAGAGGGAAATATAAAGAAAAAAACGATGGAACCTTGAATACAGTCTCAAAGTCAACACATGGAACTGTCTCGCATTTTGGATGTGCTTTCAAAGCAGCATCCTCACTATATGCTCCTGGAAGGCCCTGTGTATCAGGTAATTCACTGGTTAGAAATGATATTAATAATGCCATTAAACTTTTTTTTTATCTGAAAAGAACTATCAAGCATCATGCCGATCAAAAAAAAAAAAAAAAACTATCAAGCATCATACCTTATAAGCAACGCGCAGCCTATCACTTGAAGAAAAACCATTGGCACGTGATTGCTCTGCAATTAAAAAGGTTGCATTGTCGACAAAAAGGAAGAAGAAAAGGGCAATGTGATTGAATTGCTTGTCTCTAGCAAAAAATAACTATGTAGAGTTTAACATTGAAAGATTTCATGGAAATAGTTGGTTTGAGAAATGGAAAATATTCTCGATTCACGAATTTGTAAGTAGTATAAATGAAATATATATATATATATATATATATATATATATATATATATATATATATATATATGAATAAAATAATTCTAATTATATAATTTAAATTTAAAAAATATATATTTTATCCTTTTAATTTTGGCTCAATTTTTTAAAGATTCAACCAAACCTAGAAATCATAGCGTTAGAAATATGAATTAAATTAACCTATTAAATCAAGCTAGACTATACTATTCCACTTATTTGGACACCTTTAGACGTAGGAATAATTTTTTTTTATAATTAGCGTGGTTATTCTATATTTATTTAGTGGCTCAGGCTTAATTATAAAATAATAATAAGTAGTTTAATATAAAGTTCTCTTACATCTTAATTTTATATACGAGTTTAAATACCACAATACCACAGAATTTTCGACTCAGAAATACATCTAAAAATGAGGAAAATCATTCAACTGCAGCAGCGACGGTAAATAGCTCCAGCTTTAAACACAACAAAATTCATTGTCAGACAACATAACATTTTACTCAGACCCATAGTAGATTCCCTATATAAGATATTTAATTAGTCATTGAGAATTTTCAAAACTTAAAAATTTACGTATTACACTATTTTAAAAACTAATATTATGTTTTCTTTAAATATTATAGACGGAATAGTTCAATCTTTATGATTAGAACATGTTTACAAATTTTTTAAAAAGAATACGATATTAACCAAGTATTTTTGAGAATGACAAAGAGGATGTGTATTTTGCAACCAGAGAAGGTAAGAAAAGGATAAAATTGTTTGCACCCGTTTTTATGTGATAAAATACGATGCGCTTTGACGTTTTAAATTAATACTAAAATCCTTCTTATAAAACAAAATGCACTATTTTTTTAGTATTATTTTAGTTTTGTTATATTAGTTGATTTAAATGATTTAGAAAATTTGTATTTTCTATATAGATTTTAGAATTAATAATCGATATAGAAAATTTACTTACTATGTTGGTCAGAAGGAGAACCTTTATAAAAGGATTTAAATCTTGTATAATAGTATATTTTCTATATTGGTTAAAAGTTTGATTGACATAAAAAGTTTGATTGACGTTAATAGTGTATATTATATTTCAGATGCACTTTCAAAGAATTATTGTCGTCTATCACGCATTTCTGATTTATTGATTTTCGTGGTTCCACTCCAACCTATTTTTAATTACTTTCTACTCTCTTTATCGCATTTAGAGCACAATTCGAACCAACCACAAACAGGAGTTCAAGTCGCAGTCGAAGTTTTAAGCTGTTACACTTTGGAGTATAAAAAATTAAGTGTTAATTATTATCTATAGTTTTTAATCTATTGATAAGTTTCAATCCATAATAACATATAAAGTATTTTCTATTTACAATTATGTGATTACCTAATTTAGTATCAAGAATGGATTAAAACTTCATTAAGTTCTCATTAAATATTTTTCTATTAATGATGAATTAAAAACCATATGCGGATAACGGCTATTCCAGATAGAATATTTAATTAGCAAAGCATGATATACAAGGCATGCAAGATTTTGCAAACATAATGGCCACGTAGCAATAAAAGGACTAAAATCATTTTTCATGCAAGACATGCAAGATTTTCCAAACATAATGGCCAGTAATAAAAGGATTAAAATTATTTTTTGTGGTGAAAAAATTAGAAGGAAAAAATATCTAGAAGACAAACAAAAATAAGAGAAGAGCTAATCCACACAAAAGAATAAAGTAAATTTTTAATTCAAAATTTTAAGACATTAGCTTGTGGGTTTTTTTTTTTATATATATTGCTCAAGTTTTTTATTTTTACTTAATATGAGACCTAGATCCACATTTGGATACTAACATTCCATATCAAAGAAATTCTAAATTAAAATTATCAGAAGTGGACTTTAAGCTTAATTCAACTTTACAAAACTGATTTAACTTTATATTTAACTTAACTTTACAAAACCGGCTTGTAAGGTGAGGTTTGCACCCACTTATAAACCATTGAAAGGTCTTAACACACTTCTCTCATGCCGAGACTCCTCAACTTAAGCATGAAACTTATATGTAAAAGTAGTCCGATAATGGGTGGTCTGATAACGGGTGGCCTGATAGCCTCAATAAACTTGTTAAGATAGGCTCTGATATCATATCAAAAAGTAAACTTTAAGTCTGACTCAATCTTATAAAATCGGCTTATAAAGTAAATTTACAAACACTTATAAATTATTGAAAAGTCTTATATACCGACATGATATTTCATATATCTTTAATAAAAATTCACTACGAATCAGGTTAGCGTACTTGTGAAACCCCTCCAAAACACTTGACTGAATTCTGATCCCAGAAGACTCAACAACAGGCTTCTCATCTTCAATTGGAGTCAAAGCTTCTGGAGCCGAAACACGTTTTAAATTCACACCCAGTCTAGAATTAGCAGGATGAAAGGTTGTCAAGACTAATGGAGGAGTTTTGGCACAACCCCAGATGCAACAACCGTTGAGAGCCATCAAGATCTTGAAGAACAAAGTCTGAAGGAAACACAAGAGATCAAATTAAAGTTATTGTGGTTGGTGAGGAACTTCTTGTAGGTATAATATGATTATGAGGTTAGAGCAAGTAATATATTTTCATAAGATATCAGTTAAGAACCGAATAGTACCTTGAAATGAAAAGAAGTTTTGGAAATTGACAATGAGAGAGATCAAGCACGACCAGACCCTGTTGCTAGAAAAACCAGAAAATTGTTCTTTTGCAAAGATTGTACCGTGACCCTTCCTTTCTTACACTATATATATTTTTTGTTCTTCACATGCATTCTGTGCAAGAAATAGTATCCTGGTTGAGACATAATCATTAAGCAACTCTTCTATTCATTATAAAGATTATTTTAATAGTTACTTTTAATGATTTTTAATTGATTCACATTGATAATACATAAATTTATCTATTTTTTAAATACATTTTAATAATTTTTATTAAAGTTCATTAAAGAAAATATTAAATTGCATGTTTAAAAAAATATGCCATTAATGTTGTAACTGTTAAAATTGTAAAAGAGGTTGGAAAATGTAGGAAAGTTTGGTCGAAGTGAATTTGTTTGCTTCAAGATTAATATTCCAGTCTGAACTGTTTAAAATTTTAGAAGTCATAATAAACGGACTCTTCATTAATAATATTTATTAATAAAGATATAAATTTGTGGGTTTTAAAAATTTAAAACTCCTCAGTAACTAGAAAAACTATGTAGAGGGCCCACTTGCACAATTTATAGACCTTAATCCTAATTAAGAATTTCTCAAAGCAATATTACTTCCAGATACACTGTGCCCGATTCATTGTGAACAAATTTGAAACTGATTTTGCAAGCAGAGTTTTAATTTTTGTATTATGATTTATTTAAATTATTAGTCTAATAATTAATTTTGATACATTTGATTTTAAATATAAAATTTAAAACAGTTACCATAAACAACAATTGGTGATTTTAATGTTATTTTAAATAAATATAGAAACTCTTCCTTTTATCTCATATCATTCACTGGTTATCAAAGTAGCAATGTATTTGACTATATTCTCAATCATCCATTCTATTATACTTAATGAAATTATACAAATACATGCCCTTACAATAAGAAAAACAACTCATGATTAAATAAAAACATAACAAATATTTACATTGTGTGTATTTAATTAAATGTACTTATCATCACTCAAATCAAATTTAAATATTCAATTCTTTGTTGCTTTCTTAATCTGTAAAATTGTCTACATATATTTGGAAGATTTAACACTGTAAATTAACCATGATGTAGTTAAAGAAAAAATATTAAATGCTATTAACTAATTTTCTAAGTTTATTTTCTTGTGTGGCCTGTGGTATGAATATGACATCTGGTATATATGGATAGGTGATGTTACATCCATTAATATAAATAAATTGGTTCTTTATTATGATTTTGATGGAGAATTTGTAAATAGAGAGTATGAATAATTATTTTTCTTTTAATTGGATATTGGGATTGAGTATATGCACAATGTCTAATTTTATATTTTTCTTTATCTAGTTTTGTAATTTTTTTTCTTTTGTTACACAATTCCTTTTATCTTATTAACTGTTGTTTAAAATTTATCAAGTTAACTCAAATATTAAAGGTATAGTTTTGTTTCATTTAAAAAATACACTAAATTATAATTATATTAGGTAAAAAATATATTTAATATAAACTTGGTAAATTTAATTTTGTTTTTTTTTAATAATTTAATTATATCTACATCTTTATATAATTTCCTTCGCTATCATATTTTAATTAAATAAGTTTATATTAATAAAGATGTTTCCTCTTTGTAACTATTTTGATATTACTTTTAGTATACACAATTCATTAGCAGTTTTATACCTTATTAATATAACTCATTATTAACTTTATTATTTATAAAACTGTCTATAATAATTAATAATTATCCTCAAATACTATATAATTATAACAGTCAAAATTTTAATTGTAAGTTTTTCATAATAAATTTTATTTTAATAATTATTATAACATTCAAAATTTTAATTATACTTATCTATATTATGAATAAGGAGATTATTCTCATTAACTACTTTTGTACATAAATTATTACTATTATAACATTTAGGTAACTATCTTTTTTAACACAATTAATTACTCACAATAAAAATTATATAATAAAATTATAAAAATGTTTTATTTTATAATTACTTTTTATTGACATTTTTTATACATTTAATGACATATTTATTTTAATAATTTTTATAAAAAATATGTTTTATTTTTTATTATCATAAGAAAAAAGTGGACGCAAACCACCTAAGCACATCCTATAAATAAAAAACAAATTGAATCCAAATCAATTGAGTTGAAAATTAAACTAAATTAAACCACTTATGCTTATATATTCTACAACTTTGAACACTGAGCCAACACCTCCCATGCAACTTTCCCCTTCCTCTCACTTAAAACACAATATAAATTTGAATATAGATTTAGAAATTGTGGATTTATGAATCTCTGGTTAGTGATTTTGGTGATTGGAAAGTAGGAAGTTAAAAAAAATCTGTTAAATTTGACTAATCTGTTTGAAGTTTTATTTTTAAATTGAACTTTTAAAAGGCTTTTAAGTTAAATTTGATTGGTGTATTGTATGCATTTAATGCTGGCTTAGTGAAAATCTTGTACTAACTAAAAGAAAATTTTGATTGCAATTACTTTATGATACATAAACTTTATAAGAGTTATATCATATTTCTAAAATTAAAAGTCATGACAATGTCTTGCATCTATGGAGAGAAACATCTATCTACGGATAACTTAGCTATAAAAGGTTTGTATTGTTTATGTTTGTCTGATCTATATATAGTTGATAATAAATAAATGTTTGCTTCATGTTCTTGCCATCTGCTAAAATATTATGATGACATTCTGAAGCACCTCCTTAGTAGATGAAAGAAGTTTTGGATATGTGTTGATGGGGAAAAGGCTTTCAAAGGGTTGTCTCCTCTTGTTGGTGATTCAAGATGAACATGATATGTCTGTTTTATCCACGGGATAACAACCAAGAACACGAATAAATGTTGTATATTCCTGAAGAGGGGGGAAAGAACCAACAATTTGAGTTAATATTGGACCACTATATTGAAAAGTCCCATAGCAACTTTGAGATATGTTTTTGGGCCAAGCAGCTAGAAACAGCATTAATCTATGAAGCAGTATATAGGAAAAACATACATCATCCAGATAAGGAAATCTCTGTTAATATACAAAATGGTGGAATGGAAACTAGTCTGAGCATAAGTAAGAGAAAACACTATATTTTTATGATATGATGGGCTAACCTGCAAACTTTCTAAAGCATCTTGTGCATTTGGATTTCTCATAGAAGCTTCAAAATCAATGTAGAAAAGGTTGTCAAAGTACCTGCCACCGGAAAATTCAATGTCTAAGTCACAGATTCACAACACTCTTACACACGGAATAACAGAACAATTAGTGTTTCACACCCCAAAGCTTTCCCTTCCTATTTAGAACCACAAAGTTAGAAATATATTTGCTTTTCAAAGTAAAGCTATAACATGTTAAATTGTGATTTTTGCATGTTATGAACCATGTTAAGCCCTCCAATTTTTTTTTTCTTTGGTTTGCTATGACCATTTAATTATATGCAATCTATATGGTTTACAAACTGATAAAATTGCAAATCCAAAATAAAAAAAAAAAAAAAAAAAAACTACTCACTTGACACTCTCGTACTTTGAATCATCAAGCCTTACTGGGTAATGCTTCACTGGAAGGCTTTCTATCTGAAATCGCACCAAAGAAATGAAAGCAAAGAAGCACGAGTTTTAATGTATACTTGATTGAAATTTTAAACACTATACAATTATTTCAAAATTTAAAACAATTAAAATCAAACTTTCATAATTTAGAATTTAATGAATTCATATAATAAAAATTTAATAGCCTATTCCATAATTTTCAATTTAAAAGATCAAAATTTAATAATTTAGATTTTAATGAATTCATATCATAAAAATTTAAAATATATGTTTAAAATTATAATACTGAATGTAAAAGTAAAAAATAAATTATAAGGTGATTTGGATAAAAGAAAGTAAAATCAAAATAATTCTTTAATATTTTAATAGCTAAATTGATTAAATTTAAAATTACGTTCTTTGTTAATCTTTTTTCAATAAATAGTGTTAAAAAACATCATCATGTAAAAAAATATATAGATATCCTAATTAGGAATCACCTCCATTTTGTTAATTGATAATACCAATCCTTAAAATCCTAACGGGTAATATATAGTAAAATTGTCTCTTGGTCCAATTACAAAGAATGTGTATTAGATTACAAATTAATATTTGTAAGATATGAAGTGAGAAAATGAAAAGTCTAACAATAGATTGGAAAAAATAATAAGTATGGCGATGAAAATTGTAAGTCTAACAATAGATACGAAAAGAATAAGTATGATGTGAGTTTGATATATATTTATAAATCCTAAATCAATATTATAAAATTTACCAAGATACATCTTAAAAAGTAATCAGTAACATTTTTTATGAACATCAAAAGACTTTTTTGTCAATTATAGAAAAATCATAATTACATATATGTCGTCTTCCTAAAATCATTCTAATAATATTAATTTAATACATATAATTTATTTATATTACTTAAACTTTTTAGTAAATATCATAAAAATTATAAAACAATTAAAATCTTCTAATATAATAAAACACTCCTATTAATTTCAAATTTCAACTGGTATAATTATATTATAGCAAACCTTTGACAACTTAATGTTCCTCAGGCCAAAGACTCCCAGTGCTTTCAATAGTACAGCGGGATCTTCTTGCAGACTGAAAACAATGCTAGTCTGTGGTACAAGTATTGTAATATTCATCAGTAGATTCGTCAAAATTATTATACAAATAGATATAGTTTTCTGTACCTTATATGAACCGTTAGTTTCTGGAAGCACAGGATCCCTTGCAAGTATCAAACAACGAGTAATATTGTCATCATCCTAGAAAGACAAGAAAATGAATCAGTTCAACTTTAATCTAGAGATAACAACAATAACAGGCATGTCTTCTATTTTGCTTTTGTTACACATTCATGTGTTCTGATGACAGAGATGTTGTAAAAGAATGAGCACTGAGCAGTAAGAAGTTGAATCTTCTTTGGATATCCAATGCTCTCGGGCATCCTTCATTGTTTACTTGGTTTTTATAGTAAAAGCAGAAACATGTACACACAGCTTTGCAATCTAAATCAATGCAGAGATGCTTGAACTCATTGTTTATATGAAGACATGTTGCCAGAAGAGAAAACCCTATGTTGTAGCAGACGAGTCTTCCAAAACATGTAAACTGAAGTCTTACCTGGATTCCTTCAGCTAGAATGTGGAGGCCATATAGTTTTGCTGCCCTTGAACTTGCAATAGCTCCAATGTCCCTTCTTCCGTCTAAGGCCAAAACCTGTTCACAATGTCGGAATCATTATTAGAACATGCAACTCTAAACCTAATCAATGATGGTCTTCAGTGGAGTAGAGAAAATTTGTAAAATACCCTAGCAGCTGCAGCAGTATCATCTACACCGATGTTGGCAACACCTAAATTAGTAAGCATAGTCTCACATTGGACAAGAGCCTGCATGCAAGGAGATCGTTTAAAAATTTAAATGTTTTACATTTGTCATCAACTTTGTTGGTGCAAACCAGTGGTGATGACACCACAGCAATAAAAATATAACAAAGGAAATAATTAGTGGTGATGGTTTTACAAGAAAGAAAAACACAGCCAACAAAATGCAAGGCTTCAGAGTATTTGAAATACTAATCTTCAAGTGATTAATTAGCCCTCATTATCTCTACAAAAATTAGATATAATAGGCTTTACGGGTTAATCTCCTTTAAAGTACTGAATTGTTTCTTGACATCATAAAATGACTTACACACTCACATCAATCATATGCTGGTACAAAAAACTCACATCAATCATATGTAAATAGTAGTTTATAAAATAATAGTATCCAAGTATTATTGTTCCGCTGGTTTTTTCTTTTTTCCATACAAATTGGATTTATTTATAGACTCCTTTTTTAAGAGTTGCAGTCCTTCAAAAGACGAACATATATTATGACTATTGATACAGTCATGTCTCCTCATTTTTGGTAGTCATATATCAACTTTTGATTAATAAAGAATACATTTTCAATAGAAGATATACACTTTTATAATTGCATCTTTCCATAAATGGACATTTCTTGTGACTTTCACAAGAGAATAACGTAAATGTTTTCATTATTTTCATATGAATAGATACGTATATTATGGGTACAGGTAGTCAGGGAACGAGTTAATTAATTGTTAGACTAAATTATTCTGTTGTAACAACTAGAGAGTTGAATAATAGAAATAAGGCATACTGCCTATAAATAGGACGAAGGGTTGAGAAAGGGGTATTTATTAATTGAGAAGAATCAGGGCTTAAATGTTTGCAGATTCAAACCCTAAAAAAACTCTGCCACCGTACAACAGTTGCCATAATATAATCCAATAAGTTGTAGCATAAAGCATGCTGGTTGTGAAAAAAGATAGAAAAAGACTGACATATAATAGCCAACCTGAGGATGACTGAGTACAAATTTTAGGTTCTCTTTTGTGGCACCAGTCAATCCCAAGAGGCAGTGGTTAATTAGCAACTGCACCTCCCCAACAATGTGTAGCTTGTGGTGAAGAAGTAGATCATAGTTATTGTAGATGCTTCCAGCCACAGAACTTTCTATGGGTAGAACAGCTTTGTCTACTAACCCTGATTCAACAGCCTGCAGAAAAAAATATATAAACAAATCATCACAGAATCCATTAGATAAGGCATCATATGCAGAGAGAGAGAGAGACAGAGATATAAATAAAACAAGGAATGGAACCTTGAGTGAAGTCTCAAAGTCATCACATGGCACTGTCTCACATTTTGGATATGCTTTCAAAGCTGCATCCTCAGTATATGCTCCTGCAAGACCCTGCACATCAAGTAATTCACTACTTAGAAGTGGCATTAATGATGCTATCAATCTTTTATTCGTAAGAATCTATTATCAAGCATCATACCTTATAAGCAACGCACAACTTTGCCCCATCTCCTGAAGAAGAAAAATCATTGCCTGTCAATGCCTCTGCAATATTTCAATTCCACGGAATGAAGATTTTAAATGTCACATAATGATCAATTGAAGAAATTCAGCAATCAAATTTAAACTTAATACTGTTAATAAATTAAGTGACATCCTTGTGTAAATGTTTCTCACTTGGAAGCAGATTAACATCCTTGTGAAACCCATCGTCTAACTCGGTTATCTGAACCTGGACCCTGTCAGCATATACGAAAGACGATTCAACCCCATTCACACTCGAACAGCAGCATCCCCACTTGCTGCATTTCCCAAGATCATGTTTTATATTCACACTCAGTCTTGAACTTGCAGGCTGAAAGGTTGCAAAGCCCGACAGAGGAGCTATGGCACAGCCCCAGATGGAACAATCATTGAGAGCCATCAAGATCTCTAACAATCAGAGTCTGGAGGAAGTTGCAGAGAAGTCCAACCCGATCAAACTGAAATTTTTTTGGTTGGTAAAGAAATTCTTTTAGGCACAATATGATGATGGGGTTAGTATTTTACCAATTTATATATAGATTTGTAAATGATATATCTGTTATGATGATGAAGTTTTGAGAATTGATAGAAAGAAATGGTAGGAAACCAGAATAATATTGATCTTGGAATAGCTTATATTTAACTGACACGGTTCCTTGTCCTCTCTCTATATATTTTGTTGTCTTTTTTAAACAAAAAAACTAATTCTATATTGAGAAACATTAAATTTAGACATTACTTTAACATTAAATATAGATACTTCTTTTACATAAAATTTTCAGTTACTTTCATCTTCATAATATCAATACTATTTTTATAATTTAATTAAAACACACTAATATCATCAAAGGTTTTTTATATTTTTATTTAAAAATAAATTATCATATATTACTAAATTTATTATTACTATCTTAGAAAACGTATTTAATGATTCTAAACCGTGGACATCTGATTACACATAAGCAAACTATAGATAAAAGCAACACATTCTTTAAATATTTTTTTGTAATAAATTGCAACTTTTATTAAATTAATGGTTGCTAGTGACTTGAATAAAAGAGACAGTAAAAGGACTGAAAAGGATGTTAAGTGCTATATACTGCATCCAATTTTTTAACCATTTCTCTTCCTCGATTTATGAATATTTAATGAATATTGAATTCAAGAGTTTGATTTAATCTATTTAACAATGTAAACTGATTAAAAATTATCCAGATTTGATTTTTTAAATATTTTGTTACACATAAGGATGCCAAAGGGGAGGCTAGTTCCGAAGTATATCTTCTTGTTCCACATTTATCTACATTTATAATTTTTTCTTCATTCTTATCTTGTTTTAGTAACGTGTATATTTATATTCGTTTGTTGCTGTACAAAATATAATTAAATTTTGTTAATATTAAATATTAAAAAACTATAATTATATAATTGTTATTAAATACATTGGATAAGATGTAAGAAAAAGTAAAAATAATTAAAGGTGTTGATTTGATGAAACTGAGGAATTACATTTCTTAAAATCTAATATATTATTTGGACAAAATTATACAAAGAAAAAGGTGACGAGAGAGAAAATATACCTAAGAGATCTGAGTTGTAGTGGATATTGAACAAAAATGAATATTTTTTTTAAGAAAATAAAGATTCTTCAAATAAAACAAAATTAATTATAAAATTTATGTGATTAAACACTTGAATTTAAGGGTCAAATATTCTTATGTAAATAAATAAATAAATAAACAAATAAAATATAAAAAAATAATCAAAATAATCAAAATGTGTGTTATAAAAGTTACATGATTTAGTAAAATTGGAGTTTGTATTTCCTAAAATATAAGACACAATTTCAATTAAATTACATACAAGAGAAAATGTATACTCAAGTTTATAATAAAAAGAAGAAAAGAACCTAGAGATATAAGTTAACTCTTATAGTCTAAAAAATTTTGATTTGAGTAAAAGGGATAAATGTGGAATGAGTACCTAATTGGAAATAAATATTTATAAGAAAAATATAGTAGTCAAATGTTTTCATTTAAGCTAAGATCTCTCTAAGCTCCCGACTTTTCTCTTTTTCTGACTTTAAGCCTCCATGTCCCTCTTTCATCCATTTCTAGAGTGGAATCCACCGTTGGCTCGTGGTGGAGAACAAAGTAAGTCTATTCGATCAGAACTTTCGTTAGAGTAAGTTCGTTTCTGTCCTCTTTCCTTAGATCCATTTTTAGGTTTTCATTTTCTTCTACTGTTTGAGCTTGCATGTGGCCTCCGAGCCATCAGATGGTGCCTTTGTGAGCTCATTGTCTTAACGGGTTAGTCTAATAATTAATCAGAGAATCTTTGGTGCAAGTTTGAGTTCTTGAGAATCTTGGACTGTTGGAGCTCGTAGAGAGAACTCCCGCTGTGATTAAGGTAAGGGAAGCTGACTTGCTTGTTGTTTGTTTTGAGCATAAGTGTAGGTTATGGTTTCATCAATTGGTATTTGAGAAATGCATTTGTGATGTTCTTTGCTGGCATGAAGTTTTACTTTAAATTTTGGTTGTAATTTGATTCTTGCATGAATGATGTGGTTCTGTGAAAATTAATGGTGTGCAAGTTAATTTTTGCTCAATCATCCGAGGCATGTGTAGTAACTCTGAGATAGGAAAAATTGCATGATTTACCTAATAGGTTGTTGTTTTTTACATATCTCGCCCAGACGAAGTCACTTGGAAACTTGAGAGGTGCTCTCGGGTCCAATTTCGCCTAGACGAGAAGTGCTCCGCCCAAGCGAGAAAGTAGTCTCGCCCAAGCAAAGGTGTAGTCGCCAAGCGAGAATGACCCTGGAGCAAGTGTGCTCTCTAGACTGTTTTCGTCCAGGAGAGAAATCCTACGCCCAGCCGAGGAGGTATTCTCCCTTAGGCGAGAGTAATTTCACCCAAGCGAGAATAACCTTAGAGCTGAAGTGTTCTCTGGACTAATTTAGCTTAAGCGATAGAATTTTCACTCAAGCAAGCGAGAGGAATTCTCGCTCAAGCGATAAAATTTTCGCTCAAGCGAGAAAATTTTCACTCAAGCTAAACCCTTAAAAAAAAATTTGGGCTTTCTGTTTTGTTTGTTTGATTCTTCTGTAATGCAATGTATGGATTTATTAGAATAGATTAATTGATAATTTAAATTTAATTGTATTGATGGTTTAGTGATTTCTTTCATTTTTGAGATTGAGATTGAAAAGTGAATGAATGCATGAGTAGAGATATATATTATGATGTGATATTGTTAAAAGTGTTGATGGAGTTAGTCAAGATCTATGAAAGAAAACATCATGCCTAGGTCAATTAGGAAGTACATTATCTAAAGATATGATCAATATCGATTGATATCCTGACTCTACTAGTAATAGAAATTAAATAGATTATCATTATTAGGTTGTAAGAGTCGAAAGAGGTCTAAACTGAGTGACTGCAGCTTGAGACATAGTTGGTCAGAAAAGTCTCAGTAAGACTAACCTGTCATACATGATTGATGATCCATTTGTATAAAGACAAGTGAGACTAACCTGTCATATATGATTGATGATTCATTTTGTGTAAAAACAGTCATAAATTTTCAAATATATATATAACATTTATATAAATAAAATTAAATTTAACCTTAACTTTGAAAAGAAAATCATAACTCTATATATTTATATATTTATGTTTACTTTCTAACTTTAGATGTAATTGTGAATGTATACTTATTCACCTCATCCTAGTTTCTCTTAAGGTGTTTTGAAGACTCTTCAAACATTTTTTTTTTCTTTCATGCATAAAATCAAAGTTTTAATACTGTAGATAAGACCAATTAGGAAGATAAGAAAATTATAAAAGTTTTGTTAAGTTTGTTGGGTCATCAAAAGATTAACATGAATCATTTAATTAACATTATCTATCTTGAATGAAATACCTAAACACAGCTAGTTGCAAGTGAAAAACAATTGGTGGAAAGAATATAGGCAAAAGAAGCTTCCTATAGATCTCCTAAAAAGCAGGGACACTGTAGAAGTTGGAAATACCACCTACAACATTTATTTGATTTGATCCTGCTCCTCTGTCCTTCAATCCTACGGTTTTAATAGCAGAACACGCTCCCAACAAAAAATTGAAAAAAGCATTCAAACAAGTTTTAATAAAAAGTCATATAGCTAGTACATACAAGTAAAGCTAAGAATGTAAGACTTTGATTCCTTTGCTTTTTGTCTCTCTTTCTCTCTCCCCCTTACCCACACATTAAATAAATAAAAAACATTAAGATTTGTTTTTCATTAATAAAAATGAAAGGCTGATAAAGCTGAATTCATATAATCAGAACAGTTTTACAGTGCACATGAAAGATGCACTTTATTTGGATGCATCATGCATCCCTTGGCTTCCTGACTCAGCCATTATAATGAATTATGCATGATCATGACATTTGGGTACCAGGCTAAAGATGAAATAAATACTCATGAAAAATGCATACCCACTAGCAACACCTTGTGACGAGTTTGATTTTAGATTTATGTAAATACATAAGATTTTGTTAGATGAGACAAAACTTTCTTCTAATTATATAAAGCTCTCAAAAGAAATTGGTTTTTTAATTATGGATAAAAATATCCTATGGAAAGAAATAATGAAAAAACTACAAGATACTCTGCACAAAATTGAGATTACCTAAAATAAAAAAGATAATTGAGATGTGGAGAGTTGTGGGAATGAATGATTGGGTCCCCTTAGGCTTTTACATAGTAATTTTCAAATGGAGGCAGCCTTTTAACTGGTCAGTGATTTGTCATAGGTAAAGTGTGTAGGTGAATTTTATTTGTGACATGAGATTCAAATTGTGGAATTGGGACTTTAGAAAGAGAATTTTACCCAACTATTACCACCAACGTAAAGTCATTGCGACAGTAATTAGGAAGAAAACATGAATGAAAAGGGAGGAAGAGATAGGTGGAGATGGCGTCTGTGTTGGTGAAATGGGAACATGAGGATCGAGAAGGTCCCAAACTTCCCCGACCCAACAGTATGGTAGAAATTGTAAGATGCACCCTTTGCTCACTGCTTTGTGTCTTTCAATATCAACTTTAGACCAAATCTTCATCCTATTTAACCAAACCAACTCTCACAGTATAGAATCAAAACCAAAACATACTCTGGGTTTTCTTTTTTCTTTTTCCTTTGTCTTGCTTTTAAACTAAAGAGTTGGCTTTTTAGTGAATTTCATTTAATTTTGGAAAGAATTAGTTAAATATCAAATACACCTATCATATTGCTAAACAACATATGTCTCAATGTTACATTATATGTGGTAGATGGTCTGGTTGGAGATACGCTTTTAATAGTAAGAAAGAATCCCATAATTTTAATTAATTTGCTCAACTATTGTTAATTTAAAATGTTAATCAATAGTATGTGTTAACAAATATTAATTAAAACATATATACATATATGTGTAGAGGCCATCATGAGCAACAGATAGGACGAACGCACGTAAGAATTTGCAGGATATAGTCAGTGCCCAGATAATATTTTAATATTAAGAGACAAACAAAATGTAATCAACTGTCCATCTATTTATCCAAAAAAGTATATATTAATTAATCCTAATGTGTAATGAACAGAAGCAGAGGTGATTAAATAAGATGTGGGCTTAAATAACCAAAAAGAGAAATTCAGTGAGATCCTTTCCTTATTTGCTTTGTTTCTTCATCCATCCATTACCTTGTGTAACTGTAAACCATTTACCAATTAAACTTATCCCCACACTTACTGAAAAGCTTTTTAAATTCAATTATTCCCCATCATTTCTTTTACTTGTTGAAAAAACTTAGTATATTTTCTTCCTTTCAATGCATCTAATGCCAACTCCCCCACATCAAATATAACTAATTGTAAAACAACAGGTAACAACACATTGAAAAAGGGAAAAAAGAGTAACTGATACAGATAAATAAATTAAAAATCAAAATTAAAGATTATTAATTAATAAAATATAACGTTTAGTAACAGGTCACCCAGCCACCACCCACACTTTTACGGTTTAATAGTAGAGAGAACCAAAATAACAAGTCACCGCAGAGCGTTACGACAACAAAAGAAAAAGAAAAACACATTGCTCTGAAACTCTCTTATTCTGGCTGAGTTAGTGTGTTTTTGTTGATCTGAGTTTGATCACAATTTGCCGATAGAAATGGCGAAATCAAGCAAAGATCCGACGTCGTATCCACCGATAAAGGCAGAGCAATACTTACACAGCCCCGTTCACTACGCGGTGGCGATTCGCGACCACGCTAAACTTTTTACAATAATTTCTTCACTTCCCCGAGTTCCTGACCCTACCCGAGTCATCACAGAGTCCGATTCCCTCGCTCACGAGCGACTCGCGGAAAAAATCTCCGCCGTGCTCGACCGCCGCGACGTGCCGCTCCGCGAGACGCCCCTCCACCTGGCCGTCCGCCTCAACGACATCGTCGCCGCCAGAGCCCTCGCTTCCGCCGGAGCTGACATCTCCCTCCACAACGGTGCTGGCTGGAACCCGCTCCAGGAAGCGCTATGCCGGCGCGCCTCCGACATTGCACAGCTCCTCGTTCGGCTCCACCACCGCGCCGCGTGGGCGAAGTGGCGGCGACGCCAACCGCGACTCGTCGCCGCCCTCCGCCGCATGCGCGACTTCTACATGGAGATCTCGTTTCACTTCGAGAGCTCCGTGATCCCCTTCGTCGGGAAAATCGCCCCCTCCGACACGTACAAAATCTGGAAGCGCGACGGCAACCTCCGCGCTGACACCACCCTCGCCGGCTTCGACGGCCTTAAAATTCAACGCGCAGACCAGAGCTTCCTCTTCCTCGGCGACGGCGACGTCAAAGGCAACATCCCCGCCGGGTCTCTCCTCGTGCTCAACCGCGACGATAGAAAAATCCTAGACGCATTCGAGAATGCCGGAGCTCCGATGAGCGATTCTGACGCGGAGGGGTTTTGCTCGCAGAGCAGCGTCTACCGGCCGGGGATGGATGTAACGAAAGCAGAGTTAGTAGGTAGAACCAATTGGAGAAGACAAGAGAAGATGGAAAACGTGGGAGAGTGGAAAGCTAGGGTTTACGAAGTACATAACGTTGTTTTCAGTTTCCGGTCACGAAAAGTTGCTGCCGGTGAATCTGACGTGGCAGGGAGCGAGCAGGTATTGCCATTGGAGCTGGATGAAGACGAAGACGGTTTTCTGGTTGCGGAGAATCCGAGTTTTGGAATTCCAACGGCGAGTAATTGCAATGCCGATAAGAGAAGACACAGTAGTTTTGTTCGAGAAGAACGAGAGTGGGTCCCGGTGGGGAGAAAAAGCGTGGATTTGCCTTCCATTTCGGTGGCGCCCCCTAGGAAATCTTCGGCGATGGCGCCGCCTAGGAAATCTTCGGCGGTGGCGCCGCCTAGGAAATCCTCGGTGGTGGAGCCACCTACGAAGGAGAAAGAATATTTGAGAAGTTTGCGGCCAGCGGTGTGGTTGACGGAGCAGTTTCCATTGAAGACGGAAGAGCTGTTGCCGTTGTTGGACATTCTGGCGAACAAGGTGAAGGCGGTGCGACGACTGCGCGAGTTGCTCACGACAAAGTTTCCGGCGGGGAGTTTTCCGGTGAAGGTATGTATTGTGGTTGACTATTGACCGTTGTTGTCTGTATTGTGTCTGTGTGTGTGGGACCGCATGAACTGAAAATGATTAATTTGATAATTGTTTTGATTTGATTGATGGGTGTGCTCTGTGGGCTTTGCGAAAGATCGTGAATGATTTGATTTGTGATCGGACGGTGGTGATAGAAAGTGAAAAAGATTGTGTTTTTTGATGTTTTGTTGTATGTGGGGGCAGGTGGCGATCCCGGTGGTCCCCACGGTGAGGGTGGTGGTCACGTTTACGAAGTTTGTGGAGCTGCAACCTGTGGAGCAGTTCTACACGCCGTTCTCAAGTCCTTCGCATTTGCTCAGTGCAGATGATGACGATGATGATCATAATCGGCAGAAATTAGCAAGACAGAGTTCATCATCTTCTGGGGCCTCCACGTGGCTGAGACGAAGTACTAGTAGTAGCCAATCGTGGAGTAAGCACCAACAACGATGTTCTTCTGGGGCTCTGGATTCGGATCCTTTTGCAATTCCTGCTGGATATACGTGGACCAATAGTGGGGATGATTCGTCACGGAAAATGAAGAAGTCCAACTCCATGAGAAAATCAAAGTGAATACTCACCATACAACAAAGTATCTAGTATGCATTTATGGGAAGAGTTTTAAGATGAGAGATGTGAACCTTTGTAGCAATGTGCTAAAAGCTGCATTCATTATTGTGTAAATATCGCGTATTGTTTTTTATTAATCAACTGGGGGCTTTGGGATAACCGTGTTCATATAGAGGATCCTCAGCAAGTAGTTTTTAGAAGTAAGAACTGAATTACTTGACTCAGTTTTGTTTTGCCTATCATAGTTATATAGAAATTTGTTGTGTTTCATTTTGGATCGGGTGCGGGGGGCAGAGATAGATCATCTTTTTTCGTGCATGTTTTTAGTAAAGTACATTTGAAATAGTTTTTGCAAATGCAGCCCTGACTTTGAACCTTATTATGGCCGAGTTTCCTGGTGGAATTGGCAATTCTCATTTGCTGTCTCATCTGCTGATTACTTTACAGGTTATAGTTTATGATTCTTAACATATATGAATTTTTAAGTAAGCAAAGTAATATTTATAAAGAGAAATATAAACAATTTTCACGTGACCTTGACAAAATCCGTTGTTAATCTCTGTTTCTTATGGGCAAAATTGTAGGGGGTTATTTGAGTTCACTGAAGGAAAAGCTTTCCGGTTCACAATATATTTATTTTATATGCGTGTGTTTACCTCGTTCAACTAATCTCTCGAGACTAGTTCTTATTTTGTCATTACTTGTCACTACTTTTCATTATTTTTGCGAATGCTTGTTGTTGGGCGTCAAGTGATTGGTAATGGATGTGAAAGCTGCTACTTCTAAGTTCTAACATCGTCTTAAACGCACGTGTAGTGCCCTTATGACGTGAAGGAAGAGTAATTTATGGGGGAGAAGAATACGAATGGCTGACGACAAAATTGAAAATATTGATCATGTCCTCCAACAAACACCACCATCCTCGTTGGCTCGTTGATATTACCGATGCCACAAGAATATCTAAGACTTACATTAAAATTTAAGGGTCAACAATAACCAGCAACGACAGGGAGGAAAATGGTCAAAGACTCAAAGGCATATAAGGCTTTACTTTGTCAAAAGTAGCCTTAATCGAGAGCACAATTTAGCATGTAAGGCATTGTTGTACAAATGTATAGTGTCACATAAAAGACGTTGCTAAAGTTTTGCTCTAATGACCAAAACAATCTTCCTACATTTCTCTGTCGGAAGCACAATACATTGAAGCAGTAGATAGAACAAGAAATGTTTGAGGTTAGATCGGAGAATGACTAAAGATGAAAGCCACTACATTGGTTTGTAAATTGTAACCCTCTTTATTTTGACTGCAAATAGCGCCTGGTTTAGTTATTCTCAAATCATGTAGTGTGTATATTGATTTGGATGAGGCTCCCCTGACTTTTACTCTGTCTCCACATTCAGCATTCAGTGTCCCTAGACATCAGTACAGACCAAGACATTTCCTGGAATCTTTATTCCTTTTACCCCACTCTTTGGACTAAGCTTTCACTTTCCTTCCTTCAATTTCTGAATGTAACCTGGAACGACATTTTAATCCCAATTAACAAACCCCTGGCCCTCAATAACCCCACAAGGCTATTTCAACAAATATCACCACTTTCTTTTGTATTCCTTTCATTTATAAAAAAAAAATGCAGATTTTGCTCAAAAAATTTGAAAGGAAAAGTGAATAAGAAGCAGCAACATCGTTGGCCTAAAGATAACACTCAACAATAGGTCATCTCAGTTTCCCTAGTAAATCTCAAATTTAACAAAAAAAATGCTACCACCAAATGAAGTTGATGCTTGAAGCAGTTCAGAGTTTTATGACCAGATGCTAATGTTGTTGTACCCGCAAAGTACAACAGGGTTATCTCTGATTTTGATGCGTGTTATTTTGCCTACAAATGGTGTATGATAACACAATGATTGAGTGCTATTATAATAAATTAAGTACAAGAGACAGAACCAAGAGAAATGCATGCATTGATAGAAGTGGACTAAGATGATGCCAACATAAAACGACAAATACTAAATTCACATTGTCTACAGGGACAAGATTGAGATATAAAAACTAAGATAAAGAGGCATTACAAAGTTTGCTTAAGAAGGCGGAAATATTCAACTTGGCGAATCGGCAAATCCTGCTACGAAAACAACAACATAAAAGAGATATTAGGAAAAGAATAAAGAATGCATTTGTTGGGTTCCTCCAATACATATATGAGAGAGTGGATATCTTAACCAACTCCAACCAAAAACTTTGAGTGTAAAGTTGAGAGAAGAGAAACAATATAATTATGGAAGAAGAGAAATAATTTATTCTCACACTATTTCATTGTGTCACAGTATATAACGTAAAATAAAACAGAAATAAGATGCACTTAACAAACCTAAAACATAAACTTAAAAATAGAACTGACTTCGTGTTCCACTTAACTCCTCTTTCTACGTCGAATACCGACAACCGAGTCAGACTAGGTACAACCCATGTCTCTAACCATTATTGCTTCAAGGTTTCAACTCCTAGACTTGGGAAAAATTTGTACATCTACTATTATAGTTTGCCAAAAATCACATCTGGGTAGATAGATGCTGCAACTGCTATAACATATTAAATAACAGATCACATGTAAAACGTAGACTTTGTACCAAACATACTATATAAGGTACGGCATGATTCTTGGATCTACTCTATGATTCATGGGCACGTGCCCCGTTGATGTTGCAAATGCATTATTTTTCAAGGCAAATTATTTCTTATGTGTCTGATTCATCAGTGAAAAAGTTCACCACTGGGCCTCCCCCACGAAGTTTATTAAGATGTAGCAATGATTTAAGGAGCCGTTGTCTCCTAGTAATGAAAAATGAGGTTCCTAAACAAATCTAAGCTTTAACATTTAATGTATTATTCTTTTCTTGTATCCATGGCAAATAGGATAGTGAAAGCTGGGGAAGTGGTATTGGTGGTATGGAGGATGATGGCTCTATAACCCAAAAAGAATCCCCTAAGAACAAGAATTTGGGTACCAAAGTCAAAGCAAAAGATTAGAAAAGCTTTGCTCCAATTTGTCTCACATGGATCAAAAACAATTTTTTTAATGCAAAGTTTGTATATGATAAAAAACAAATTAATAAAAGATAAAAAATTAAAATTGAGATTTATTAATTTATGTCAAACGAAAAAAAGATTTATTAATTTGGACCCAACAAACTCAGGTGTGAAAATATTATTTTTCATTAATTTATTTATATTTCTATTATTCAACGGTGAAAGAAATCGTGCAATATACAAACTTGTTTTTAGATAGAGAGATTTTCCATTTAGTAGTTTTATTTCCATTTTCCAAAAATAAAATAAAAAATCAGTGAATAGAGAAGCTATCCCAAGGAAACCCACTTAGTAGGTTGATATAGCTATTGCCAATGGCTGCATGATTGACAATTGGAGCCCAAGGTTTCTCATTTACAAGATAGATCCGTAAAATTTTTTTGAAAGTAGTAAACTTTTATCTCTTTTATACCTTAATCACATACTAAATAGCACAGTTTACTCTAATACTTCAGAATTTTATTTTCTGAAAACTGAATTAAGAATGTGATTATGTATAATGTTAGAAAATAAATTTAGAATCCAGTTACTCGAGTCTTGAATTGAATTTTAACTTTTTTATTTTTTATTTAAAAATAAAGAGAATAAAATTTATAATTTTGAGTTTATAAAAAATGGTTAATGAAAAAAATTTGGTTCGAAAAATATATTTTTAAAAAATATTTATTTAAAAAATAATTGTATAGAATATAATAATTTTAAAAAATAATTATTTACAAAAGCATATATTTTAAGTAATAATTATTTAGGAAATATGTAATTAAGATTTTTTTAAACAAATTTATAAATTTTGAAATAATTTGGTTTTGTAATTTTGGTTTGGAAATTTTCGTGAAAAAAAAAGGAAAGAAAAAACTTAAAAAAGAAGGATTTTTTTTTTTATATTATTTAGATTACTTAGTTGTCAAAAATAAGTATAATAGTTAAAATATTTATAAATGTAATAATTGTTTTTATATATAATTATTCAAAAAAGTAGTAATTTACAAAAATAATTTTTTTATAAAGAACACCATTCCCCATATTTTTATCCCTATTGTTATTATCATAATTATTTTAATAATTATGTGTATGATTAAAAATAAATTTTAAAAGTATACAAATACAAAATTAAAAAGTGACTTTGAGTAGTTTTTAATATATGATTTATTTTTATATTCACATTATAAATAAATAGCTATTAATCTTATATATTTTTAATTCAATACAAAACTAAGTAAACACTTCTCTAAGTATTTAATTCTCTAATAAATTAAATTCGTAGTTTTATTTTTTTAATTAATTAGTTCTTAAAATAATTATATTTAAATTATAATTTTTTTCTAAACAAATATTTCTTAATATAATTATTTTTCTAAGTTATTATTTATAATATATTTACTTTCTAAAATATTATTTTTTAATATATTACCTTTCTAAACTTTTATGTTTTAAATATATACTTTTTTACAATTTTATTCAAAATATTTAGTTTTAAAATATTTTTACAATATCATTTTTCTTATTTTAAAATTTTCTTCCCTTCATTTTTAAATTAAAAAAAAGTAAAATACAGTTCAGGATTTTCCAAAAACAAATTCAAACTGATTTTCTAACGATGTTAAACAAATTCACATTCAGAAGTCCGTTTCCTGGATATTTGGTTAAGTTTCCTAGACATTTGGATAGTAAGCTATTGAGATAAAAAAAAACAAAATATTAAAGTGTGCTATTTTGGAAATAAAAAATAAATAAACTTCTAGATCGATTCCAGAGAAAAAAAAAATTGAAAATTGATTGATATTTCTTTAAATGTAAAATTACTGTTAATATTTATAAGAAAAAAAAACTTCATTCTTTAGTCCAGTGTCCCATCCATTCGAAATATATATTTCAGACTCCAGAAACTCAAATAAATGGAAGATAGCCCAAGAAATTAACGATATGTAGAAAAAAATACCCTTAATTCGTATAACCCAGAAACTCGTAACCGGATATTAACTTTTCATTAATTTGTTCTTAAAATAGTTTTTATGAGCTCACAATTGAGTTGGTGCGAAGTGTTTGTGCAATGGTCACTTTCCTATCGAGTATCAAACCCAGCAACACAATTCAAATGCTTGGAAACCAAATCTAAATTCATCAGATTTGGAATAGAAAAGTAATCAAATCGTAATTTAAAAATGACAATACTAAAAAGCCGTGCACACTAACAATTGGTGACAATTGGGTGCAGATAAATATCATTTTGTGGGAGCTATTTACAGAAGTTAACATGCATTATGCCTAGTGGTGCCCAAAGGTGTTCTCCCCACTGTAAGTCATGTAAAGAAAGCCATCTTGATCCTTATTTTCTTCATAAATAGCAGACATCAGAGCAGCTGCAAGAATAATAATTTAGTACATAATCACTGCTAAAAAGGTGAAAACATCAATTGGCATGACTGGATACTTACCAGTTGAAGGTAGAGTATTATTGACGAAAACAAAAATAGCCTTCTCTGCACTCAGCTTAATCCTTTTGCGGACAACATAAACAAACTGGCCAACAGTCAAATCAGCAGGGACAAGGTATCTGCATCATCACAACAAGGTTAATATGTCTAATCCCTAAATATTGAAACAAACTATGTCTGGTCCTCCAACTTTCAAACTTCTCTAGTTTACACGCTTCAATGTTCAAAATAAACTCAAAAAACTATCGAACTTGTATCTCGTAAGTAATTTCACTGTCAAGATGGATAGTTCATAAGAGATTGTGAGATTAGGGGAAAAAAACACAAAGTCATAGCCATTCTGCTATTACTTTGTACCCTTATGCTATTACTTTGTACCCGTAAGAATGATATTTGTAGAAGATTAACGACCGATTCTAGAATGTAATTTAATTTGCGAATTGGGCATTCTGCAAATTAAATTACATTCTAGAATCGCTCGTTAATCTTCTACAAATACCATTCTTAGAGGTACAAAATAATTAAATCTTGACATCAAAGCATCAATATGCCCCTCCCTCCGCAACATAAATAACTCCCGGCACCAAAACAAGATTATTAATCAAAAGGGACGGAATAGCATTAGAAAATCATTTACTTTTTCTTATCAATGTCAGGAATATCAGTTCTTTCAGCTTTCTCCACAATCACCTGCACATAATTGCCATATTTAATCAAAGCACTTCGAGAATAAAACAGAGCATCAACATTGAACATTGAGTACAATCTTACAGGTATTCTATCAGGATATTTCTCTCTAATCCGAGAAGCTTCAGCCTGCCTTCTTTCTGACGCATAAAAAACACCAAAGTGTTAGTAAAGTGGAATGATCAAGGGGTTTCATTCTTCAAATTTTAATTTTTAAAATACTAAAGGCATGACCAATAAAAAAGTGTTTCAATTCCCAACAATGAAAAGAAATTGGAGATATCGAAAAAGAGTACCCAAGGGATGTTGAAGCTTGAAGGAGGTTCTGGCCATGATGAAATCGGGAGAGTAATTGGTATCTGCATATTTGAAACAGCGAAACATTAAAAAAAAATTGGACAACCACCGAAACCGAACGAAAAGGAGAGTAGAAAGTGGAATTGAAGAAAAGAAAAGGAAGATGGAAAACCTAAGAAACGAAAGAGGGTCTGTCTCTGGATAGGAACGAAATGGAACAGATGAAGACGAAAAGGAAATTAGGGTTTGGTTAAGAGTTGTTTAGTTGCTTGTTATGTTCTGTTTGAGTCCAACACGGAAAGTCTACTTATACTTTCTGCATACGCCTAGCATCGTCCTTTCACAAGTAACCTAAACTTATGACACGTTGATATATAATATATATTTATATACTAGAAAATAGAAAACAATTTCAAAATTAAATTTCCATTACTTACTGTTAAAGGTATTGTATATTTTAGCCTTTATAAGTGGAGCTTTTTTGGATTTTAGGTTAAGAGGAAGCTAGCAAGGGACCCATATAAAAACCACTAATGTAAATTATCCACATCAAGGTCTATTTCATTGCTTATTGCTTATATTGGAAGGTTCTTTCTTAATATATTTATCCTTAAGCATTAAAAGTTAAATAAAATACATAGAAAAAATATTTTAATCAATTATATTAATATTATTATAAAAAAATTTACCACAATTGCTACATGATAAACAGTACAACAATATTTTTTCCATAAAAAGTCCAAATTAGTTATTTGTTTTTATTTAATTGATAGAGTTATAGTAATTAAGATTTTTATAATTAATATACATCGCATTAAATCAATTCATTATAAAATTAAATATTATATCAATATATATATATATATATATATATATTTGAAATTAAAAATCTCTTAGAAGTTATTTTGATTTCGTAGCCAGTTATTATATAACTAATATCTGTACGACGGAAATACATTTTTTTAATTTTAATTGATATACATATATTAATTGAGCATATTTATAATTTAAACGATTAAATTAATAATAAAAATATTTTTATTTGAATTAATTCGTAATACCGAAATATATTTCTTATTTAAATCTATTTAACAAGTTTTTTCCCTTGATTGTGAAATTTCTATTTATCTTTTATTTTATATATAATGAATTTGTCGAAATCACTATACGATTTTATTTTATTCTTTCTTGACTCACATCTTATATTACGAAGTCTATGATTTTATTTTAGTCTTTCTTGACTCAGATCTTATATTTAAAAGTTTAGGAGTAATATTTTTTACAAATCCGATTGAATTAAATTAAAATACCTTACATAATTAAGAAAGTTATAAATTTTTACTAAACCAACAAATTGAATTGTTAAAATTTTATTATTTTTCAATTTTATATGACATTGTAATTGATTTATTAAGTTATATAGAATATTTTTTATATCTTAGTTGCCGAGTGATTAAAAGTAAATAAAATAATTTTATTCAATTATGGTATATTTAATTCCAGTTTATAAAAAGTTTAAATTAATTAAAATAGCAAGATGTATTTTAAAAAAAGAAATAAAAAATAAATATAAAGTTAAATAGGTTATAAATAAAAACAATTTTCCTAACTACATGGAGCAGCATATTTGTTAATAAAGTTAATAAATAGGAATAACAATGTCTAGTTTCATTCATAAATAACTGATATTAATATTTTTTTATTTTTTATTCAATATTCGAGGCTTCTATTTTTATATCCAAGTAATAGCCTTGTAGTTTTATATATTTCTATTTTATAACTATCAAAGTTAAACAGAGAAATTTTATCTATAGTAATAATTTACTTTATATAATCTTTTTAACTATGTAATTTTATTTTTAATAAATAAAAATATTTAGTTAATAAAATAAATAATTAAATAGATTTTTTTATATTTCAAAGTTAATTAAACATTTTTTTAAATAGACATTACATAATTTTTAAATATTTATTTTATAAATCATGTCTATATTTTAAATTTTCTTATTTATTATTTTTAATATTATCTTACAAAATTATATATAATTTTTAAATTATATTATTTTAACGTAATTAAAATATAAATACACGTGTATTTGGTTATTTATAATATTATTTTTTAATAATTTAACTGCCAAACCACACAAAGATTTGGGTTCATGTTTTGAAGATCTAACATCTTTCATGCTCACCATTTTGATTTAGAAAATTCATTTTACTATCCACGTTGTTCCATTTTTATTTGATTATTTGCATTCTTTGTACATCTATAAATATCCATGTTGTTAAAGTATTGAATTAGCTGATTATATGATTTAAAATAAAATTAACATTCATATTTATTTAAAACATTTATTAATAAAAGTTTCTAATTATATTTTTAATAAAGATTTGGTAGGTAATAGTAATGTAATTATAGAGTATGATATGACACAACCATTAATACGTCCGAACATGTAACAGGAGAAAGGTGTTAAAATAGGTGTTTAGATATATTTTTAAAATAGGTGATTATATTTTTAAAATAGGAGAAAGGTGTTAAAATAGGTGATTATATTTTTAAAATAGGAGTTGGATATTAAGAATGTTGAAAAAGATAACTAAGTAAGGGTGGGACAAACATATATGCATAAGGTGAATGAAGTGATAAAACAATAGTAGAAAAAAAAAAAAAAAG
>Ga0209489_100507_pt1 | contig 73077 bp, 37 predicted proteins | sample SiratrowhiteBW_FD_187527 | JGI IMG/M metagenome (GOLD analysis project Ga0209489, IMG submission 187527) | Root nodule microbial communities of legume samples collected from California, USA - Siratro white BW (SPAdes) (version 2) | ecosystem: Host-associated > Plants > Roots > Nodule | place... | reverse complement strand
TATTTACTCCTCAATCTTAAGGACTTAAAAACATAGTAAATCTAAAACAATTTTTTTTGTCAGGATAACTTCCAAGCAAGTTAGATGATAATATAGTAATAGTTTTTTTTTTTTTTTTTTTTTTTTTTTTTTTTTAATTTTTTGGTTGTAATATCAGAGAAACTTTTCAAAATTGAATTTTGTTTTGTAATAACATTTTTTACATTAATTACTCTTTCAATTTCTTTCACCCTATTAGTATTATTTTACAACACAACACACTCACTCTGTATTATGTAACGCTTTGTATAAATTTGTTCTACTCATAGAATTTATGTTCATTTTAGGAGCTATATGCACAAGGGGCACGGACATTTATGGTATTCAATCTTGGTCCTGTGGGATGCTATCCAGGATTTTTGGTGCAGCTTCCTCATGCTAGTTATTCTGATATTGATGAGTTTGGATGCATGATTTCTTATCAGAATGTTGTAAATCACTATAACAAATTGTTGAAGGAGACATTGAGCCAAACCAGACAAAGTTTACCACATGTTTCCCTCATCCATGTAGACACTCACTCTGCTTTGTTGGAGCTCTTTCACCATCCCACACTTTATGGTAAAAACAGATTCCCTTTGCATGTTTACATGTGTAGTCCGTATTAAGCATGTAAGTGTGAATCTAAGTCTCATATTGAGTAGAAATGAGAAAGTTAAGTAACATAATGATAATGTTAAGATGATGTCATTCCCTTTCATCGGTCTCGCATATGTCTCCTTATTATTTGTTGTTTGTGTGTTTCTCTCTCAAATTTTTCCAACATTGATAACTTGTTATTTTGAATGGCTGAAATTGCTTATACATGATGATCATGGTTGGTTATGCATAACATTAATATCATTACCAAGTTGTATATGCTGCAATTATACGCCAACCATACTGATTTAACATGCCTAACGTTGGTTAATGATTCATGTTTTCTTTGAACAGGATTTAAGTACGGTACCAAAACATGTTGTGGACACGGAGGGGGTTACCACAACTTTAATCCTAAAATTTTGTGTGGTAATATGCTAGCAAGTGCTTGTGCTGAGCCCCGAGAATATGTGAGTTGGGATGGAATTCATTTCACAGAAGCAGCAAACAAGATTGTTGCACATGCTATTCTAAATGGTTCTCTTTTTGACCCCCCTTTCCCTCTCCATGAACGTTGTGATCTAAAACCTATTGGTTGATCCACTGCTTGCAACTAGAGGTCTTTCTTATTTACCTATTTAACTATTTTGAAATACTCAATTATCAAATTGTCGAATAATGTTTGTAGCAGTTCAAACAAAACATGGTAATTATCGGTAGCATTACTGTTTGGAGTGAAAAACATATTATGATATAAAGGTTGGACTTTGGTTGTATATGGTATGTGATATGAACTACCCTGCTTCATGTTATGCAGAGAACAATTAGTATCCAGAGTTTATTTATCTTCCTTGAAAGGTTGTTATGTTATGAGTATGTTTTAGTGCTTTGATTTGAGTTCCAACAAAATTTTCTTAAGGTTTGAGTTTTAATGATTTTATGAACTTAAGAAAAACTAAAGGGTGTGAGACTAAAATCAAGCTACAAAAACTCTGGTACTTGTGTACAAATATAGACAACAGAAGAGAATATAAACGTGGTGGGTGGTAAAAAATTGTAATTTGTTCACATATTCCTAAAAAGAAATTGAAGTGAACACAAAACATGAAATCAAAGTGCTACTAATACCTATGGTAACTATCAAGGATCAAAGCTGAAAAGATAACATTTATGTACTCATTCATTTGCATAAAGTATCACAAGTACTACAAGAGAGAAAGGAGGAAAACTAGATCACCAAATATTAATGTACATTTTAATTCTCAAGAATTGGTTGGGTTCTAAGTGATGAAGCTAATGGTAATTTAGTTTCTCCAATCCAAAATGTGTCAAAAAGCTCTCCCCCATCTGAATTTTTCTCCATTTTTCTTATTTTTCTCTTCTTTACCTCCTTAACCAAAGCTAACAAGATCAAAGCCAAAATCACCAACCCAAGGAAACCTATTGCAAACCCCAACACCCACCACGTGGTAAATCTCTTGCCATGATGAAATTTATTAAGGGAAGGATATGATGGAATTACAATAGTGTAATGCCCTTGTTTATATACTTCACAAGCATATGGCTCAGTCATGTTTCTGAATTTCACCAGCCCATTATCACCAAACTTTGCACAAATAGGAGTTCCATTTCTCCCACGTTCATCAACATGAGGAAACCAAATTTTGATGGGATCACCACGGATAGTGATGTTAATCTTCTCATCTAAAAATGCTGATTCTGAAGAACTGTAAGCCATGACACCAAGAACTGGAGCCACCATTGTGTGGTTAGGCACATTGTAGTAATGAGAAGAACAATTGCCTAAGTTTTCATACAAAATGGCAATTCTTTTCTTGCTCGGTCGAGACAAAAGTCGTGGTGGAAGGTTGAAGAAACTATAGTTCCTTCCTCTTAACCATAAAGAAAAACTGCGGAATCTAACAACTGAAACTTCCATACCTGTTAAGTTGGAAGGAAGGGAAACATTGTAGATAACACCTGTTCTAGGATTTTTTATCTCTTTATTTGCTTGCATGCGAAGAAAGGAATCCAATGATTTATGATCATAGTAACTCTGCAATCCTTCAACAAAAGATGATGAAAACAGACACGCAAATACCAATGTAACTTGCCACCATCTTTGAAGCCCCATGAATGTCACCCCAGAAGCCTTCTTTTGTCTCTAATGTTCAGTTCTTGAATGATTTTCATGGAAATCCATACTAAACCCATTGAAGCTTTTATGATGCAGTAGTAGTTTCACTACTCATCAATGGAAGCATAGGTTTTCTCACCACAAACACAAACTCCACTTTCTTTAATTAAAGAGAGACAATATACACTAACTAAATGTAACTCACAATCAAAATCGTTCCCTAACCAAGTATTATGCAAAACTTTGGTTGAGAAGGTACAATACAACAGATCAGAATCTCTTTACAACACTTGGCATTCTTTTGTTCCTTCTTTCAACAAGAGTTTCTTGTAACACATATGAAAACTTGTACAAGGTTCCTTGATGATGCAACGTTATGGAGACACTTTACAAAAGTGATTAGGCTTCAAAAAGGAACAAGAAGACAAGCCTGTGAATTCTTCAACTCTTGTTATATGCATGTGGAGATCCAATTGGAGTTTGTTGTGGCTAGAAATGAGAGGTGTGTGTGGTGTAGGGAAATTAATGAGGCGATGAAAGATGAGTTATAATGTTGTATTGTGATGACATTGGTCAACAAATGAAAAGGGGCATGGAAGGTTTCAATAGGGTGTTGTTTTGTTAATAAGTGTTTGTGATTATTAATTATTGGATTGTTGAAGAAGAAGGGTATTTATTCAGGTACATGTTTTTGGTGCTACATGCATTCTATTTAGAGTTTTGGTCAAAGAGAGAAAAGGGAAAGAATGAGTTGGTGAAGAGCTGTGCCAACCAGGACTTGGGTGGAACAGTCTCAGCCATGCACCTCCAATGCCTATTTTGGGTAAATCATTGTTGGAGTGACAAATTAGTTTCAGTTTTAAATTACTAGTATTATTGTCATTAGGTGTAATTAGTGTAGTGAGGTTAAACATATGTTAATTATTGACTAAAAAGAGAGGTTTCCTCTTGATTAAAATAGTTACCTTTAAAATAAGAAAATCGAAAAAAGCAATTTAGTCCTGCTATATATTTAGCAACACATGTATCACAAATTAAAATTTTATAGTTAAGAATTAAATACAGAATGTAGAATATATAAAAAACATTATAAAATTAGAAATGTAATATTAATTTACTATTTTGATGCGTTTTTAAAAATGCTACTATTTGCGAAGTAATTTTCATGTATACAAATCTATTTTCTTATTGCAACATTCTTTGTTTTACAAGGAAATAGAAAAAAAAATAATCATATATTATTCCACATTCGTGTCGTTAGAGACGTGTGAAAAAATCATATAATATATATTAAAAATTAGCCGACTAAAAAATATCTAACAATAATAGTTATCGGAAAAAAAATGCTCATTAATGTGAACTCCTATTTTATAAAGCAGAATATATCATATGTTAATCTACTCTCATTATTCCTGTTTCTAAGTTATATTTGAATAGTTTTTTTAAAAAGAAATTGTGAATAGATACAATGACATAATATATATTATAGTTTAAATTCTCCATTGTAAATTGAAAGTATAATTTTTTTATTCAAAGATGTTTGTCTATTATAAATTTTAATTATAATATAATTTACATATTAGATTTTATTTATTCTGCATTTTTATTATATAAAAATAAGCTTTTTCCTAAGCAATGTATAAGATAAAATACTAGTTTGTTGTTAACTTTTTTTCTTTTTTTACAAAAACCATTTGCATGAAAGAGGTAATTCTATTAATCACCTCAAACAAAATTATTTTCATAACCAAAAAAGTATAGAGTGATTGAATTATTTCAGGGTGTTGTAGTGATAGGTGCATACTAATATCCCATATTATGAATGAAGGGGTTAATCATCTCCTAAATTCCTGATGCTTTTTTTTTTTTTCTTTTACATTTAATGTCAAAACATGTATTGAATAAAATTACCTCAACAAAAAGAAATTACCTGTAAAATTGCATATACAAAAGAATTATTTCCATCCACATGAAAGAAAAAAAAATCTAAAATAGCACTTCTTATAATTAATTTATGAAAACAATATAGTATATAATTAAATAAGAATATAATTTTTTATATGGACAGTAGTTAAAAATAACAAAAAAATTGTTAAATTTCTAAATTATGTAAAATTGTAATTTGAAAATTCCCCACTTACTTTATGCTTGTTGTAAAATTTCTATATCATTCATTCAAAGTTTCAATTTTAGCAAATTATCTGCTTTAAAAACTACCAGTCATTACCTTATTGCAAGGAGATCTTGAATCTATCATGGTCTAGACACAGAAACAACTGGTCCCATATATGATATAATTCCTGGTTCTATACTCATATATGACTTAAATTTCTTACACAGTGAAGAACTGAAAAGATAATGGTTTCCATTCAGAGTTATACATAAAATTTGCTACATTATTTTAACAATGAAATGGGTTCATTACAGGGGCAATAGAGGTTGAGAGGAATTCTATTCTAAAGGGATACATACCACTCTTACACAGCAGATAAGAGCAAACAAAAACAGATGGTGCTCACAGAAGATAAACTTCACTTGCTCCTTCCCAACACCATTCTATTCAGTTCCAGTAATTTTCTTCTTCAGTACCTCAATGTCTGTAGCTAGCTCCTTCCTGCTAGACTGTATACAAATACACATAAATTACTTGTAAGATGTACAATGAATAAGACATGTGTTGCAGAGGTATAAAAGGGTAAGTATATCTCTTGGTAAAAAAGTGATCATCGAATCACTTTTGAGTTTATTCAGTGGCTCATGTACCCTATGCCAAAACATCATAGCACCCCAAAGGAAAAAAAATACCAAGTAAAACAAACCATCTTAGATTCTAAAATCCAAAATAGTGAAGTATTTGTGATGTGTATTACTTACCTTGAACAGAAGGTAACGGTAGACAAACCATCCAGTGTATCCTAGACCTACCAATTCCATAATCTTTGGAAGCTGAAACATAAACGGTATTATATCAGAATGGTTCACCAAGGTTTTATATAGCCTATGGACACAAACATATATAACCAGAAGTGATAATACAATAATGTAAAAGTGAGTTATGATCACCAAGAGTATTGGCTTACCAAGGGAACTGAGTTGATTGCGCTCACGAGAATTGAAGATAGCCAAACAGCAACTAAAGCCCCACCACCATAAATAATCACTGTGCTCTTGTTTTCAACAGCATCCCACTGATTATGATAAATGGAAGATATCATTTCCACTTGGTTAAAACTAAACATATTGTTTGGTCAAAGAGAAGGGGAAGGGGTAGAAAATGAGTTTGAACCTATGAAGCACGGAGACTGACATAAACATGGACATTAACATGGATACGTAGACACATGTAATCTCTAAAATAGAGGACTAACGGACAAGGATCTATATATTACATAGCTATGAATTATATAAATTAACAATTAAGATTTATATATTAAAAAATCATCTATGATGTCAAATATAACAAAAAATGGATCTAATTCATTTATTAAAAATCCAAAAAGTGAAAAGAAACATACACAGTCTAAATATTTTTTATTATATATAGGATTTGTTTCATATTTCTGTAATAAGTTTATAAGTTTTTAGAAAATTATTGTATTAGTCCCTTTTAAAATTGTTAAAATCATGTTAGAATTGTTAGATACCTAAAAAAATATCTTTTGAATTGGACACTTCAATGATACGTGTATACGAGTGTCGTACGCATATGCGAGATACGTGTCTGGACACACATAGGTTTGAACCAAACATTGAGTAAAATAAGGGGTTGGCCAGGAGGATTCTTGCCTTTTCCTTCAAATCTGTGAACAACTCATTGGCATCTACTGCGGATGATTCCTCTGAAGAAGCTCTGGTCTGAAGCAGAAAAGATTTTCGGGACACTGACAAAAGAAAAGAAACATCAACTTAGAATTATTATAAGATCAGTGAATAAAAAAAGATATGAACAATAGCATGAACATTGAATATGCAATAGAAGAATTACTAGTCCTAAAGGTAGGGAGAGGCTGACGCTAAAACTACAAACACAAAAGGCTGAACCAACTAACCAAGTGTTAAGACTCTTGGACAAGCATTAATATTACATTGCAGAAACTTGCTTAACTTTCTGTATTAGACTTTGATTTTGCCAAGTGTATCCACTCAATACAAGATGTTTACCACCCTCATCAATTTCAAGTGCATCACCTTGGACAGGGATGATCAAAACATGGAATAAGTTCAAACTAGACAATCCTATTAAATCAGTTAATCCTCTCACCCACTTTAAAAATCTCTGAGTAAGAACTTTAAATATCAAGAATAAAGCGATTAAGGATTAAAACACATAAAAAAGGAAATGAGACAAACTAACTATTTCACAAGAGAACAAGATAAAAGAATTGGACAACAGCATATTAGCGCTGTCAGGCCTCAAATTAAAGATATAACAATGTAAAAATTAAAGATATGACAATAATAATGCAGCATACTTCATGAGTTTATCTAACTGAAACCTTTTTTCCTTTTTCATCTGAAACCAATCTTCGACTGTCGGAAACTAAACACTGGCATCACCCAAAAGGAATTTGAACGTGGTTCGTCACTTCATTGAAGTCTAACTAACCCCATTAGTAAATCAAATCAATCTAACGAAAAGATTTCTACCCAATTGTTTGGAGCCACCAAAGTTTACACCTTTTTGTGTATTACCTTAGGGGGAAACAATATTTGAAAATTAAGACTAAAAAGGAGAACGGCATACCAAATAAAAAACGAAAGAAAAAGCAAATGCATATCAATTGTAATAAAAAGGCAGCTTCTTTTATTTTTCTTTTTCACAATTTTTCAAGCAGCTTACTAGAAAAACGTAATATTCCTGAAGATTAAACGTTTTGAAACATGTAACCAGACCAACAAGAAAAAAAGAGAACCTGAAAAGTTGTTGAGGGAAGGTGAGAACAAGGTGGTGCTGGTGTTGGTGACACGTGGAGGCAGAGAAGGCAAAGCAGAACAGCGGGTAACGTTGGTGGTGGTCGGAATCCGAGGTGGGAGTAGCACCGTCACTGCCGCCGCCGCCGCTGCCATTATTATTATTAATTAATATGAGAAATGAGAATAGTGTGATGGGTATCACTCTATCTATCTCCAAACCAAGAAATTGGCACTTTGGTTGGTCTCACTTTCTTCTACCTATTCAAATTCAACATATATTTATTTTTACAAAAATATAAAAAAAGTGGTGAAGAACATGTTGCTTACACTGACTTGTTATCCACTGCCATAAACAATTTGGAAACCTATTCCAACATCTTGACACGTGGACTAACCTCGCTCTCTCATTGGCCACTTCCCTATCTTCTAAATCCACATCCCTATCAAAATTTCAACTCCTCCCAAAATCAACCCTACCAAGCTTACAGTTATATCTACTAAATACAATTGCTTCATTTCAATACTCCAATAAAGCTGGGTCCTTTATGCTTATGGGCCAGCCCATTGAAGTTTTCCTTTTGGGCCGGGCCATTATCTCACCACCACACTCACCTTGCTCTTCCTTGCCCTACCTCTGTAACCCATGCTAACTCACTCCAAACCACCGACTTCCTCGTCCGTAGAGAAGAAACCGCCACCGACCCATCACCGGAATTATGCTCCGCCTCGCAAAGCCGAACCCTTTTCTCTCCGGGCACCACCTCATTCAGCGCTGCTCCGTGAGCGGCACCGCCAAGGGCAAGGCGAAGATCAAAGCGGGCCTAGCCCTGAAACGCTCCCGCCTCACCACCAAGAAATCCGCATCCCAAACCACTGGCCCACCCATGTCGCGCGAGCGCCAAGAGCGCGAGAATCTGTACGAGCGGTGCCTCCAGGCTCCCTCCCCGGTCCGCTACCTGACCCAGCAGCAGCGCGAGCGCGAAGCGGAGCGCGAGAAGATGGGGCTCATCAGCAAGGATCGGCAGCGAGAAATCGACATGATGAGAAAGAAAGACAACAAATTTAAGGTTTCGGAGAAACCCACGATAATTGGGACACCAGGGTTGGACTATATCTCACTGGGGTTGGTGGATGTGGAGAAGTTGCCCAAGTATGAGTTAACGGTGGAAGATGGGAGGAGGTTGGCGAAGGAATACAGTAGGGTTTTGATGAGAAAGCATAGGGCGAGACAGGCTGCGGAATCGAACCTTTTGAGGATGAAAAAGGAGGCCATTGAAGCTTTGCCTGAAGGTTTGAGAGAGGCTGCTTTGGTTCCTGATTTGAGTCCTTTTCCTGCTAATAGGTTTATGGCTACTCTCACTCCTCCTATTGAGGGTTACATTGAGCAGGTTAGGGAAGCTGCTAATAAGATCAGTGGGATGGAGAAGATTAGGTGATTTTGTTTTGGAATGGAATTGGTTTTGTTTGTGAATTTTGTCCACTGTTTGGTGGAATGGCATGGAATAGCAAATAATGTTGGTTGGTTGTTGGACTGATTGAAATAGAATGTAATCTGATGCGAATGAAATATATTTAGTCTGATGTTTTCTACTGCTGTTCTTGTTATTTTGAGAGTTTGTGCAATGGTCATATGGGATGGAACGAACTTGTTATTGTTTAGAGGTATGCGATGCAATGAAACATTGTTTGAAATTGAATGAAGTGAAATGTGTTGTGAGGTGACCATAATTTTGTTTTGTTTTGTCTCATTTTGAGGTATCGGTGAAATTAACTAGTTTTCTGATTCATTTTTGGCTTCGGTTATTTTCTAAACATTGGAATGGTATCGTGATTTTATTTCAATTCATTACATCACACATTGGTTGTTGCACGACTCTGTCTCATTTCACCTTGTTTTTCGATGAACAATTTGAAAGGATTAGGTTTTGAATTGTGTAAATGAATTGACCTTAGTTTGTTGTCATTGTTACTGTTGAACTAGTATTGTTTTTGTGAAATAGAGCAGCGAAAAATTATGTTGGAAAACTGATGAAAATATTGGTGGATGTTATGCTCAAAGAAACCTGGAGTGGGATTGCTGTGTTGTTGTTTGCATGTTTGGAGTGCATATCTAAGACAACAACTTCAAATCTAATTCATTGCATTGGAATTGATTATTAAAGAAATTCAACCTGGGAAATTCTGCAATGAATATTCCTTTATACCGTGGTGACATTTCTTAGGTATTCTTGATAGAGTACTTAATTGATTTTGACCAGTACTGACAGCATGAGGGCTACACCTGTAATTACAGAAAACTTGCTATCAAGAGTTAATAATTCCAGTTCTAATGATAAAAGTGCTGAGAATGAGAATGATTTGTGTGAGAACAAACCAAATTCTGGTGCAAACTGCATCAATTACCGGATACAAATCCTAGAGCTGCTGTAGCTGCTGGTTGAAACCACTAATTGCTGTGGCTGATTATGCGATTTTGGCACATTACAAGCCCAAAATTATAGCTTGGTGCTAACGGTTTTCGGGGGGATGGATCAACTAAATTTTACAATCTAAATTCGTATGTCCTCTGTTTGTCAAAATTTTTACTAAACTAACATCATTTTGAAATTTAATTACTCAGTTTGAAATTTAATTACTCAGATAATATCTTTGTAACTTTATTTTCTTAAATGACATCTTTTAGTGTAGGAGTTCAGAATTCGGTTCTCCGGAGAGCCGAATTGTAGTTTTTAATTCTGAAAGGTGTATTTTTTTATTTTTATAAATTTTTTATTATTTTAAAATAAAATAAAGTAAGATTTTATAATTTATATTATTTATTTATTGGAAAGATATGAAAGTAAATATTACAAAAACTATTTTAGTAAAAAAGTTGTCATAATAAACATACATGAAAAAAAATTATTTATAGATATTTTAATTATTTTATAAGAAATTAAGTGATACATTTCTTAGGCTCCTCTAGTAGTTGGAGGGTTCTCTTCACAATATGGATTACACTATGATAAAACATTTAGTCCAGTTGCAAAACTTATAACTGTAAGAGTTCTATTAACACTTATAACTGTAAGAGTTCTATTAACACTTGCAGTTTCCAAAAGTTGGAATTTATGACAGATGGATGTGAAGAACACATTTTTGCATGGGGAGCTAGATCAAGAGATCTACATGGATTAGTTGGTGGATTTTCAGAGTTAAGATCATCCTGAGCATGTGTATAAGCTACTGAAGACACTTTATGGGTTAAAACAAGCACAAGGACTTGGTTTGTTGAATTCCTTATTCATAGTGGTTGTTTGATAACAACTGCAGATGCTAGCTTGTTCATCAAAGCTAAAAGAGAGAAATTAGCTATTGTGCTAGTATATATGCATGATTTGATCAAAGAAGAAATTTTTCAAATCAAGGAGAATTTGTCAGTTCGATTTCAAATGAAAAAACGTAGACAATTTACGCATTTTCTTAATAAATAGGTTCATCGTACTCAAGAAGGAATATTTTTTTCATCAACAAAATTATTCCAAAGATTTGTTTAAGATGTTTGGAATGCTTAAGTGCAAGTCAATATGCCTATGAAATCAAACGTTAAAGCATGTGAAAGTACATTGTCATTTTATCTGAGAGAAAGTCTTGCAAGAGAAGATTGAGTTAAAACATATAAGAATAAAAAATCAAGTTGCATATTTACTTACAAAAAGTTTAAACAACAACAAATTTCAAAATTTCTATCATCAACAAATAAAGTGAAAGCTAGTGTTGAGAAAGAATGGTGAAGAAAAATCAAATCTTTGATCAAGTATTGCATTTTTTATTATTATTTATTAATTACTGAGTCGTTAATATTTGATGATGTACGTAATTAATAAATTTATTTTAAAAATTTATTTTAAAAATTTATTTTAATAAAAAAAAATAAAAGAAATGAGTGATAAATGATTAAATCATTAGCCTATATAAAAACAGTTAAGTATTAAATAAATAAGTATGGAATAAATATATATCTCAATCAAAAGAATTTGTGTATATAAAAGACAATAATTTTCTTTTTGCTGCTTTTTATTTGAAGAGACAGATTGTTGAAGAGTGCCGAAGTTTAATTTAATGGTACTATCGCCGGCGCCCAAGCTTTCACAAGTGTGAAATCAAGTCCGTGAACAACTGTTTGCCCCGATGGAAAGCTCTCAACCAGGAGCCGGAGACGCTTCAAGTTCCGTCAAGAACAATGCAAGCTGAAGGCTATCACGGTGAATTCCGTTTAAGGAAGAACTGTGTCGACCCTGATTGGCTTGTTTCGTTGAATGTTAATAACATTGAGCTTGGCATTGAACAATATCAAATTCCTAATCTCTGTTTTTTATATATGAAAGTTGGCTGTCACTAGTCATCAAAATGCAAAATGGTCAGAGATTATTCTTTGTCCATTCATTAATACAATCTTTGTCTATACAGGTAGCTCGTGGTGGTAAGAGTGGAGAAGATGGCATTTCTCAACTTGGGGTAGTTACAGTATCACTGGATTTGGGAACATAATCTTACCAGGACTTTTATAGTGGCATTTTCACTCAGGTTGAATTGGAATTAGATGCTGTCAAAATCCATATGTAATTTGACTCAATTATCTTACGAATAGATCAAAGTGATTGTTATTATTATTATTCTTCTTATGCCTATTATTATTATTATTATAATTTTTATCATTAATAATAATATTAGTAATATTAATAATGTTATTAGATTAAAAAAAACTAAATCTAACAAGATTAATTTGGATCACAATTTGATTTTCAAGATCAAGAAGACCTATCAAAATCATTTTTAAAATATCAAACGTACATTTTCTAAACCCACAATAATAATTTAGAACAACAGGTAAACAAAGTCTGATTATAGTGTAACCGACATATCTGTAAACCATGAAAATAAATTATAACACATCAATCAATCCCAATACAAAATGAAAGGCTAAACTCAACTCCAAAACTTGTGATCTACAAATAAGTGCTCATAATGACTAAATCAAAAAGTTAAGACCGCTCCTATTACAACATCAATGATGAACTTTCACTCATCATCATCCTCATCATCGCCAGCAGCAGAGTTGAGAGCCTGCAAGCGTGCAACCAATTTAGCCTTTCTCTCCTCATAAGTGAGTTTCTTCAGATTGTACCTGCACAAAGATGCAAATATTCTCAGAAACATCCTCCATGCAAAATCTAAATTACCAAAAATGTTCAAAATGTCAACCATGTCAGAATCCCACAACAATTTGAAATATAGCAAAAATAGAGTATATAAGTGAAATGCAAACAAACTATTATTAGTGTAATTTTTGAGTTTTGACACAAATAATACACACATAATTATAATTTAATAACTATTTCAGCAGAAGCATTTTTTTATGAAGTTAATGAATAATGTAAAAATGGTAAGTCTAACTTGATATAAACTAATCACTTTCATGAGTTGGGTATGACCATTTTTATATAAAACTAAGAGTGAATTAAATTAAATATATACCTCATATAATACATAAATAATTATAGGACTGATTAAATTTTATGTAACTTAAAAAAGAAATATGTGATTCTTAATTCATAATTCCAACCTTTCATAACAAGACTTAATGATTAATGTTTTGCTGATTTCATTTTTAACATAATATATATGTGTGTGTGTGTGTGTGTATATATATATATATATATATATATATATATATATATATATATATATATAATTTTTTAACATAAAGAGAACATGTATCCCATAAAATAAACTAAACCATAATATTATTAAAAAAAAATAACATTTAACATTAGATTTAATAAATTTCAATATTAAACCACGTATATATCCATGAAAGTACATACTTCCAAATCAATTATTCAATGTCATAAGAGTACCAAAAATAAGATGACAAAGCTAGATAAATAGCAGAAACTAGATAAACAGCACATGATTAGTTAAATATACAGCAAATCCAGCAACAGCTCCAATTCAAATTGCCAGAAATCAAATGACAAAATAGATATATGCATTTCACTAATTCTAGAGTCTGTATGCATTCACAAAACTATCAGTTATTTACCTCTTGTGCTCCTTTGGTGCCTGTTTCTCGGATTTCTTGACAGTAGGATCAGCTCGGATGGCAGCATGAACCTTCTTATACAGATCCTCCAGACCTTCAGGCTCTATTCCCCGCTTGATATAAGCACTGAAGTGTGACTGGTATTTCTCTGGCTCATCTTCAATCAATGTCTGCAGAACAGATAAAATAGTTTGTCAGAACTTATTTTCTTAAATAGCTGTAATATTGTACTAAACAATTCAACAGGGTGGTACTAAATAAAATCTTTGGCCGTACCTTTATATAAGCAGCAACATGTCCACCAAAGACATATTTGCGATGAACCTCGGCATCAAGCTCCTTCTTATCCTTATCAAAGCCAGCAAACCTTTTGTCACTATGAGGGATATCCAAACCCCCATCGAGAGCTCCCTGTAAACACAATTATTCAATTTTTCCATTAATAAACAAAAAAATCACACCAGTTAGCATTGTGTTGTAATAGATTACCTTAAGGGCACCAAAGACACGATTGCCCGTTGTAGTCCTGATAAGGCCAACATCAAGGAGAGCACGGAATGGTCTCCTGGTGTCAGCTGGTTCCACTGAATAATCCTCTCCGGTGGCCTGAAAAGAAAACAACCAATTAACATAGAATGATGTGACAGATACAAAAACACAGAGCATAGTAAACTCGTAGATACCTCAACATTTCCTTCATATTCCTCATCCATTTCAAGCTTCTTAAGCACTCGACGGGCCAGCAAGAGTCCAGTGCAATAAGCTGAACACATAGCAAAAGAGTGAAAAGATAGACACAAACATTGGGTGAGGAAATGGTTGAGACATCCTCACAAAGTACCTGCGGCATAGTTTGTAAGGCCTACTTCGAGACCATAGCGTGGCAGCTCATGTGCATAAGCTGCAGCAAGAACATTATCACCAGCAATGGTAGCAGATGTTACTTGAGCAATGATGTCCTTGTTAGTCTAATAACAAGTTAAGGTTTATGCTGACAGATGAAGAAATTCAGTTATTCACACAATAAAACACAACAATTCAAGCATATATAACAATTTCTTCATAACAGTAGGATACAAATCGAACCACAAAGCGATATTTTGGTGTGTTATACTTGTTCTTATCCTGGTTAATCAACCGAATCCTGGCTCGGTAATCAGTTTTTCCCTCTGCAGTAAATAAAATCACAGTTACAAACAAAGCTTGTAACGAACAAGACATATATTGAATACAATGTAAAAAAGCAAACAAACACAAATACCTCTTCTTCTCTTGAATTTCACTTGGTACCTCTTGAAGTATGCCCTTGATTTCTGAGCCTTAACAAACGCCTATAACATGCACCCAAAAAATGTTGATACAGATTATGTAAGAAAAAAATCTACTGTAAACTATTGTCACATACATAACTTGATTACAAAGTTCTATTTTATAATTTTTTTTTTTTACATCAGAATCTCAAACTGCCCTAATCCTCCTAACAGAGTTATAACAAATCTTGATACATGGATAATCGAAATTCAGAATCTGCAAAACAATGAAGAACGATACGCACCATTGCTGCGAAGCAAGCTCGTTCCTTCAAACTCAGGTCACGGAAGAGAGTGCAGTGAAATAAGGGTTTTGGTTATAACAGGTTTAGATGGGTCGGGTAGCTTCATTGGCCCAATGCTTTTGGATTTTTTGGGCTTGTGTTTTAATTATGGAGATTGCTTCCTGCACCAAATGAAATTTTAACTTTGAACTATATAATTTCTAAAGTACCAAAATCGCCATTTTTATTTTTATTTTGACATTAACGTGTATAGTACCGGATTTTGTTAATATTTTATTGTCGTAGAAGATTTATTTGACTCTCTCACTTTTTATTTCTATTATTTATTTATTTTTATACTGTTATCAATGATTTTTTATTTTTATTTTTTATTCATTCATTTATTTTATAATTTATTACTTATGTACTTTTAATATAAAAGAGTTTTATACTCTTAATTGGTCAAAATACTTACTATTCTAACTTTTGAACTTATTATAATTATAAAAATTAACTTGTCTATCACAAATGTATTGTATATAATAATTCATAATTAGATACAACTTTTATTATTATTTTATTTTATTTAGCCAGCAAGACTTGTTTAAAAAAACTATTGATAGAAATTCACTTTAGGGAAAAGTAGTAAAATTCAAAGGAATCCATCTTACGGTAAAAGTTAATATATCTAATTCACACCGTATGAATATTTTTTAATATAATTTATTTAATATTATCATCATGAACATGAACTAGTTAATTAAACTTCTAATACAATTAATTCCATTATGTTTTCGTTATAATTTTAACTAATTAAAAGTAGTTAAAAATTTAAACCTCCTATTAGAATTTATAATAATAAAAGATTTAAAAGCTTTATGCAGTTGTTGTTTTTTTATGTGGAACCTCCATTATCATATTATAATCTAATCTTCACCAGTTTTTTCAACACATGATGTGATAGTAGTTTCTAGTGGAAAAATTGTACTCATTGCATATTTTATAGTGTTTTCTTATTTTATAAGCAACATATTTTATAGTATGTTCCGTAAAGAACAAAGAATTAAAAAAAGAAATAAAAAAAATTATTTTATTAAAAATAAAATTGAAGTTTTTTTATTATTTCACTTATAAAAATAAGAAACATTGTTGAATTACCATTTATTTTATTAGGTTAAAACTATTTATTATTAATATTGCTTTTTAACTATATTTTAATTTAATGAATAACTTTTAAATAATATCTTTCTCAGTGTGTTATTTTATTACTTCAACTTTAGTTAGTTAAATTTTTATAGTTAGAGATATGAAATTTTTATTTCTAAATTTAATTATTTAGAATTTAATTAATTATTAGACTAAGATTTGCTAAGATGCAACACTCTTTTTATTTTAAACTAACTATATAATAATCACTTTATATTTTTCCACTAAAAGATAATTGTACGTTTGTTAGTAGGTTTTATCTACTTTTAATCTATACTTATCCTATATTTGTTTACACCCTTTTTAAACTCGTAAAAATGATCTCAAATTAAAAAGTATAATAAATTAGCTTTCTAATTTCAATGGAGATCAATTCAATTTAATTGAAATCTAAAACTTTCAACTATACAATGGCATCATCTACTCTAGTGTGTGTTTGCATTAAAACTACCTTAGCCATATTTGAAACCAACACTACATCCCATTTTACATTTTGATATTTAAAAGTGAAAATTAAGAAAACGAAATTATAATAATGAATAAAATCTACACCATTTTCTTCTCTCTCTCTCCTTTCTTCCCACCTCCACATATTCCTCTCCATTTGCCTGTCCCTCATTTTCTCTCTAAAAAAAAAATAAATAAAAACATTTTTTTGGCTTTCACTGGTACCCCTTTTGTTTCTTCTTGAATTTTGCATCAGGAGGCTTAGCTCTCAGCATGGTTTCACTTGGAGCTGTACATAGGATGGTCTATGTGCTCCTGCTTTCAGTCACTTTGGGTGGGGACATAGTTCACCATGATGATGTTGCTCCCATGAGACCTGGTTGTGACAACAACTTTGTTTTGGTACCAATTTTTCTCCTTTGTATTCTTCTCTTGAATTGTTGAATTGGGTGTGGAATGTCATACTCGTTTCAACATTTGTTCTTGACCTTGATGCTTGATTACTGAGAAAGTTATAGAGAAGGATTTGGAAACATGGAAAAATCCCTTTGTTTTAAGGGAAATTAAAATTAGAGAGCAGAGATCCATGTCCGACAGAGAGCCAGGCTCGCTACATAATATATAAGGTTCGTATTGTCGTCGAATGATCGGGAAAAGCCTTTGTGGACCGTTCTAGATTTCGAACATTTTCTTGTTAGGTGAATCTCCTATTAGTACTTTGTTTGGTGGGGTTTCTAACGCATTTTGAAACATGTATATAGATAATAATATCAGGTACCTAATTTGTTTTCGAACAGACCCGAAATTCAGTAAATTGAATGTACTAAACTGGGTCAATTCTTGAAACCATCCTCAGTATTTCCATTAAGCTGCCGCAACTTCATATTTTAAGCAAATGAAGCATAATCTTCAGCTTCAGAATGAGGCAAAATCATATTATGTTTTTACCCATGACGTGACAACATTTGAAATTATAGGTTAAGTAAAATTCGAACCCGACATTTAACAGTTGTTAATTCTTTATATCTTCATCACCTTACTGCAGCTGCTACCAATATAAGCTTGACAATATGATGTTTTTCTGCTTAAAATCCTTCCTTATTATGAATGGCGGTCCTATATAGTTACCGCAGTCTGATCTGTGCATTAAGCATCCTATAGTCTCCATTCACTTACATTTATAATATATTTCTCTTCATATTTCCAAAACAGGACCAAGCTATATTTCTGATGGCATCCCAGTTCCAGAACATTAATCACCACAGAAATACATTTCATAATTTCATAATGTAGACACAGACATAAATAGTCCATAAATAATAATAAAACTATTTAAGAGTATTAAGTTTAGAGACAAATTTGAAGTGTTTTATAAAATTTAAGCTACTACTTACTAATGCTTCTATGACTGCTAAAATGAATGAATATACCTTAAAGAGAGAGTTATCCTAAAAATATCAAATTGGGTGGTTTACTCAAAATCAACCACTCCAACAAACAACTGTCTAGGAAATAAAATCCCATCACATATCTAACAGGTAGAAATCACAGTACTGCCACAGGACTAGGTTCATAACGGATTGGGTCATGTTTGCTCAGCTAGGCAAGACATATAAAATGTAGAATCTGTGAAACATTATACTTTACGGGCCTACACCCAATTGTCCGAGTTGCCTGAATAATTGCAACATTATAGTTAAAGCCCCTTGCTAACATTCTATATAGAACAGTATCCTGATGAACTAGCCTATGAAACTAGCTCCAAAGACATAATAATACGCTAGCAACTGACTATGAAAGACTACAAAGACTGAACTATCACTAATTTTCCACAACAACAAAAATATTTCACATATCAATCTATAGCCGCCAACACAAACTTAGCTCCTTCGAAACCATAACAAGAATTACATTCAAACCAAACTTCCTCGTGACATCGCTTGTTGCTTTGTCTGATGATGATGGAGAAATAAAGACAAAGGGACCAGGACCACAGATCCGAACACCCTTTACATGTTCAATAAAAAAAGATAATAAACGCCTCAAACTAAATCAAAGATAATAGATCCCATTTCAACACCCTTACATCCCTAAACCAGAACCAAGGTTTTAGAAAAACAGTGCACAAGTGTACACAATCATCAAGGATTACTATGATTGCAACCACAGCCACATCCGCCACTTTGCAATCTCCTGTGAACAAAAACCACAACCATGACCGAGATTAAAAACCTTAACCAAAAGTACTTCCAACAGCCTGTTTAGTTTCAAGTGTTAGATGTGAATTTTAGTTTCAAACTTCATTTTCAAAAGTAAATGGTTAATGGATGACTTTCAAGAATTAATGGGTATAACTTTTACACGCCAAGCATGATTCCTCCATCCAAGACAAGTTTATCAATTGAATGTTGGGTTCACCTTCTAACACGCCCGTTTATTGGATAACCGTGTGCTAGAGGTGAATCGAAACACAGCAAACACACTATAAATACATGCTTGGATAACCCTTTCAAAAGTAAGCTCAGAATAAAAGATGCAATCAACAACCTTCTCCAAAAAATACGCTCAGAACCGTCATCCAAGCACGTTCTAATCCATCTCATTCACAACAACCAGATCAACAAAAACAGAACAAAGGAATCAATCAAGAAACACAGAACAGAACAGTGTAAGTATAATAGGCTCTCTTATTTCATTAACACTCACCATAAATATGGCACAGTACACAGACATTCAACACCTTAACACCACATACAGTCAATCCATCCATTCCATCAGCACCACATCATAACAATTATATAATCTCAACAAAAAATAAAAAAGAAGCCAAAAACCGTTACCGAAACCCTAATATTTCAAATCTTATCGATATCCTCATCCTCGAACTCGATATAATCATTGCCAGCGCCATCGTCCTCCTCGTCGAGGCCAGCGCCGATGCCCTCGTTGAGCCTGGTGCTATCGGGAAGCTCACCGTAGGCCTTGAGGAGACGAGCCTCGTCGGGCATGTACTTGAGGATGACGTCGGCCTTGTCGTCCTGGTAGTCGCGAAGGCCGACGAGGATGATGTCACCGGCAGCGATCCAGACCTTCTTGTGCATCTTGCCGCGGATGTGGCAGAGGCGCTTGGTGCCGTCGATGCACATGGCCTCGCAGCGGCCGTTGCCGAGCATGCGGAGCACCTGCGCGTACTCCTGGCCGTCCTCCTTGAACACTAGCTCCCGCTTCTCGTCGTCCGCCTCGTTCTTCCCACGCTTCCGGTTCTTCCCTCCCTTTCCCTTATTCTTCGGCATCCTCGATTCGAAACCCTAACAATTGATCCTCACGCGCCGAAACTGTTTTTCTTTTCCTGTTTCGCGAATGGAGAATTTGCGTTGCTCTGCGTTGAGACGCAGGGAAATTGGGGTCGTTTGGGTATTTGTTTGGGTTTGGGTTTGCGTGGGGAATACGAATTAAGGGTAGGTTCCAATTTACCCTATTGCCCCCGGTATAACGTCACTCTATTTTTTATTTAATGATTAAAATATATATATATTTTTTAAAACATAATCCACTAATCGTGTTATTCTATTTTTTTTAATTATGTAATTGATAATATTATTATTATGCGTTTAATGATTAAAATAAAAATAGTTAAGCTTGAGAACTGATTAAACAAATAGATTGCAATTTTTTGGAAAAATTACTATAATTTTTTAAGGACTAATACTATACAAAATTAATGATTTAAGAAAAATTTTCAAAGATATTTATAAAAATAAAATCATAGATGATTGATTTAGTTTATCAAATTACAAACTTTATATACTAAAAGTATAAATTGCAAACTTTAAAATTGTTTTAATAAATACATGTGAAATATAACTTTACATAAAGACAAATATGAATCACATATTTTAATTTTAAAACTTCTTATCACTAGAACTTGTGGTCTTGCAATATTTAATCCTAACATTCTACTTAAATTAGGTCAGATTATTATATAGATAAGTACTTTTCACACCATTCATACAATTAATCTCAATCTCAATTCAATTTTAATTTATTTATTAGCATATAAACATTTAACAATACATCATATTATAATACATTTCTATATGATTCATAACATTTAAAAATATTTTTTAACAAATGAAATATATCAATGATATAAAGAAATGTTACTTTATGAGATGTCTCATTTGAGCAATGTTATTTAATGAAGCAGATTTTGCATTTGATTCTATTCATACTTGAATAAAGAGCTATCACCTGAATAATAATTTATCACTTGAGTAAAGAATTCCAAAATTATAAATTTTGCATTTTTAAAAAAGATATATAGATGACAACAACTGAAAATATACCAAAACAATAATCCAAAAAAATTTATACTTAACAAAATATTTTTGAGGCGGAATACAAATTTAAAACTATAAATGAGTCTTAATATTTCAATTCAATTTACCATATGATTTAACTTAAATAGTGGCCAAAGCCAATCAAAACTTAGTGATCTAATTTAATTTTATCATAAGTTTCAATTCTATAATTAGTTATTCTCTAATTCACATGTATCAAACTCAATTTTAAATACACCAATTACATTTTATGATAATATTCTAACTCTATTATTCCTTCATAAAATTACCAATTTTAAACCCTCTTATACTAACAATTTAATAAGTTATTAGGCATCTACAATATATGATTTGTATCTTCAAAACCCAAACAAGACCATTAAATTAACTAAATCTACAATATTCATATTGATATATTTTCAAGAACGAAACTCAAATCATAACAAACTCCGACGATCGAACTCATTTTATAACCCCCAACTTTCCCTACTTCCTCCATAAACTCTTGCATGCAACCATAAAAAGAAAATAAAGAAAGAAAACTTACTAAAATTCTCCAAATTATATTTTAGAAACTTGTTTCTACTAACTTGGAGACTTCAATTTCTTACTTTAGGAAAGATGAAAAACTCTATTAGTGAAAAGGAGGGGAATTTGGATTTTGAGAGAATTAGAGAGGGGAAAAAAAAAAGAGTAGCTTACGATAATGTTAAGGAAAAGTGAAATACTGATGTTTTTTCTTTATTGGCACACCCTTTCTTTTATAAGTTCACTCGTCTCATCATTTGTTTTTAGCCCATCTCATTGAATCAATATAAATCTTACAAGCCAAAGCCCAAACTAAAGTCTACAATTCATTTTCATTTTAATTTCTTTGCTAATATAATATATTTTGTGATTAAATCTTAATCTAATTTTGTAATTAAATTAAGATTTAATCAAAAAATAAAATTAAGTAACTCTTTTATATAAATTCAGACATTTACTAAGACTTAAAATTCAAGTCTTTACAATTTAATTAATAGTACTCATTTTGTTCTTATATCTTTATTTGGATAATTTTTTTTAATTGTTTTATTGTTTCTATATTAAACAAAGAAATATGAGTTTTTTTTAAAGATTTTTAGAATTTATAAAATAACATATTTAACATAGTTGTAGAGGTTTTAATGAATAACAAATATTTTTTCTTTATGGTCATGACATGATTAACACAACTTTTATGTGAAAATAATATATTTTGTTTTGCATTCACAGGGTGATATTATCTTATTAGGAATGAAAATGAAGATTAATTTATTCTATTTTAACCAATTAAGACATCTCTTTTATGATTTTTTGGTTAAGAAAGAGATATGATTACATACGTATTTTAAAACAGAACTTACAGCTATAACTTCCAAGACTCATGTAGGAGGAACAGAAGAGGTTTTTGAAGGAGAGTCATGTTAGTCTCCTTAGAATTTTCTTATTCATAATCCCTCTTATGTTTTGATTAAGTGAACTATGTCCATTCTTAAATTAACATAATTTTCACTTTAATTCAAACTTATTGATACTTCTATAATATACTTAGACAAATTGTTTATAAAATTTCTAAAAGAGAAAAATAAAATAAAATAAGTTTACAATATTAGCATACTAATGGCAAGTTTGTCTTACAGCAGAGAATAATTTTAGAATTATGAGCACATATCAGAAATAACATCTTGAATTGTAGTTAAATAGTTGATATAATCATGGTGCAAATAAAATGTCCTTGGAAATGGCCATTATTAGTTGTTAAAATCCATAATGTTAATTACCTATATAATATCATGTTACTGTAAGACAAGGATTAGACACGATTTTTTTCTCATCTCTTTTCTCTTCTCTGTGTTCTTTTTTTTTTTTCCTCTTTTGTATGCATATTTGTATTTGTTATGTGTTTTTTCTGCCAAATTTATTAACAGTACATTATTTTATAATAAAATTTGTTTGTTTATAAAATTCTCACGTTGATTAAAGATAATTTTTTTTTAATAATTTATAAATAAATATAAACTTTATTTTATAAATTTTATAAAATTGAATTAAATTTAAAATTTATTTTTTAAGACTCACTCAGAATGTTTCCAATATAAGCAAAGATTCTATCCTTTTTGTTTTCTGCAAAGATTCTATAAGTCTCAACTTGTTTTAGTTCTTTATGTGAAAATTCCAAAATCAAATTGTGGAATAAAAATCATATGTGGGAAAATGGATACCACTGAAAAGTGACATGTGTGGTGGAAAATCATCTTATTGATGCTGGTATCTTATTTATTTTCCTAAGAAGATTGGTATATTACAATGACATGCTGAAGCTTCTAAATTTAGATCCTAAGTTGATGAAGAATTAGATTCCACACCCTCACTCCAGATTCTCATCCTTCGAAATTTAATAGAGTTAGAATAGGATTCATGTCCACCAAGAAAAAGAATATTCTCATGCTACCACATTACTCATTGCTTAATTTTACAAACACATCTTCAAAATTTTGTGTTTATATCTCCTTTCCTTTTTCGTATTGGAAGAACTACACAAATGGAAAATAGCTAAATTTAAGAAATGTTTTAGTTTTCTAAATGTAAATGCATATAATTGAAATCAGTGATGAGCGATGGGGTTTATAAGAATAGATCAGAAATTCAACAATAATAAAAAAGAGAGAACCTCTGCTAACTCGGTTTAGTTTAGATACTTACTTCATAAACAATTTTTAAAACTTAATGAATATTCATGACAAATTAATTTCTGATAGTGCAGAATTATTTTACTGAGTAATGTCTTTAACCAAAAAATGAAAACATTACGCTTACTTTCCCGCAGTTTATGTTAAATGATATTCACATTCCTGAGAAAGTTTTACAACAGGCATTTATCTCTTATATATATTTTTGCTAAATGACATTTACATTTCTTCTTATTTTTTATTTGTCATTCATCTTTTTATATTTTTAATAAATTACGCATATCTCTCTTATATTTACATGAATAAAAAAATAAAAATTTTAGAAATTTAGAAGAATAATTTGATTAATTAAGATTAAAATTTTCAAATTCATCATCAATTTACATTGGCTAGGATGAGGTCAAGACGTAATCAACTTGAAATTGTTTGTTCGAATGATGTTGGTGGAGTTCTTGTTTTTTAAAGAGCCAATGGTAGTTAAGTTTCAACTCTTGTTAGCCCAATCATGTACATATCCTTTTTTTTATATAAACTAAAATTGTTTTTAATTAATGTTGTTTTTTCGACCAACCTCAATCATTAAGCTTAAATATTTCTAGTGATAGAGATTATTTTTTGTTTCTTGAAATTATTTATCTACCAAGTTAAAAATATTTTTCAATTGACATTTTATTAAAGTTTTATGGACTTTGAATATTTTTCAATACATATCAACCAAATTTTTATTGTAAAAGTGTGTAGTTATTAATTCTTCTGTTATTATCGGCGTAAAAATTGTTTTTTAAACAAAGCCACTAGTATTATTTTATGGTGATTTCCTAATTTGTTATTTTTATATTCAATAAGAATTAAACTTCTTCATCCAAAAAAATAAAATTTAATAAATATAAATTATCTTGTCTGATAAAAAAAACCTTTTAATAAAAACTAATCGAAATTCAGTGTATTTTAATTTGCTACAAATTGTAAAATATTGCTCTTACAAACTCCTTGATAAAAGGCATTGAGTGCAAATAGCAAAAACGAGTCATACTATGTTAAGGTATGATATCAATTCCTATAGTTAGAAACTGATGTTTTTGAGGGAACAGGAATAGAAGGCAAGTTGAGTTCTACTAGATATCTTTTGAAACATGCCTGTATATTTAAGCTTTTGAAAGATCACATGTTATCAGGAATGATAATTGGAGATCTAAAAAGAGGTCAGGGCTACCAATTGGAATAGAAAAGTTCACAACTAGAAATGGGGTCAGTGCCTGATGGTGAGCTCAGCTCTAAGGTGGAGGACACCATTGATGAAGTAAAGACTATCCTCAGCCATGAACGAGGTCCATGGAATTGCAAACAAGTTTCTATAGCCAACGGCCTTTCCCCCTGTGAACATGTAGTTGCCTTTGTACTTGCTAACGAATTCTTCTGTTGGCCTAGACCTTGCAGCAAACTCATAGTCAACAGCAAAGCTCACTGAGCCCTTCTCCTGCATTCCCAAAAACAGCCCAAAGCAATGGAAAGAGCTTTGCTGATCCATGTTGCAATGTGCTGATAGGAAAAAACCTTGTCCACCCAAATGGAATGCCTGAGAATAAACCCGGCCAGATGGGAACAGATTGGCGCATTCCTCACGCTTCAGATCCAAGTACACCACACACTGCTGCCGGGGAAGTTCAAATTCAACCACCTTCACTGGGCGATACTTATATGCCCTCTCCACAAATCGACGGTTTGAAGAAGCAGAGTCTTCTGCTGCCAGTGCCCGTTGGCGGTGTGGAGCCTCAGCCTTGAAAAATAGGCCCTCCAGTACAAGCTTGGATGCAACATCATGGTCAAAGTCAGAACAGGTTAATACCTTCTTAAGCTTTCGGCAGGTCATGTAAGGGAAGCGAATTAAACGGGCAAGGTGGGCACCCAAGACTTCTCGCCTTTCTTCCAGTTTAGGGTACTGCTGTCGAGACCACTTCAACACAAAATCATATACAGCATCTTCTGATGCAACCTGAAGATCATCGCTAGATAGTATTGCCTCTACTCCAGCTAGGGGCAAGCCCATAACCTCTTCCTGGAACCTGGTTATGTACAAGATTTAGTAGCATTCATGAAAAAATATGATAATAAGATGAAAACAATGAAAAATGGCATTAAAAAAAACAGGTTTTTCACAAAAGAATGGACATTTAGAATAAATAATTCCACAAAAAGATAAGTATTTTTCAAAAGACGTTTTGTCATGGGATTCTATAAAAGAAAAGCCTCTAAATTACGTATAACCCATTAATAAATTGTTTGGACACTTCTCTGAAATGGGAAATATCAAGTCCAATATAAAAAATGCAGAATATACAACTGAGCTTCAGGAGAGACATGCATAACAGGTTATTCAAAATCAGGACCTAAATAAATCATAAGTTGATTAACCCAAAGTAGACCAGATGTATTATCTAAAAGGTACCAATTATTAGATGCAATACAGACACATTTGAGTCACTTTCAAAAACATAACTTTTATTCCCTGCCTCTTTCCAGTTTCCAACGACAAATGGAAAGAAATTAAAACAAAATACAATAAAGCAGCTACAACTGAAATCAGTTCTAATACCAGCAGCTAACAGGAAAAGCAAAATGAAGAGGAAGCACTAAATGCCACTTGATACAAGTAAAACACCAGAACTAGACAAGGGTTTGTTTGTAATCATTGAGTATCAGATAATGTGACTGAAATTAAAATAAAAAGCTGAAACACTTACTTGGTTATATCCTTGTATCGACCAGCCAGATACTGCTTTGCAGCATCAGTCAATGGTTGGACTGCATCAGCCATTAAAACACTAGAAGGAAGCTCCAGATAAAGCAAAGCAGAGTCTGGTGTCATAGGCATGTTCCGCAATAACCGGCTACAGAATCTCATGCACGAAGCAACTTCAAATTTGTCAGCAGCCATCAACACGTCCAGCAAAGCAGGTGCTGTAGTAGTGGCCAAGGTATTACTGTACATAAAGTTCAGCAGCTCCATGAGAGCAGCTTCTTCTGCAACATACAAAAGTAAACCATTTCTAAGGTAACCATTTGATGGAAAAGAAGCAAAATTGTGCAAAGAATCTAAAAAGTACATTCCTATACTCATACCTGAGGCATTAATTCTGAGGGAGACATGTCTCTGCTCTGACTCCCTCATCCCATTTGAGAAAAGCTGCATAAAGTAAATAAATACTACTAAGCAAATATATTTTTTGTAAAAATTTCAAATGTACCCTATAAAGAAGAAAGATCTTCATCTACCTTGTAGAAGAAGGGACTTTTAGCAGCCAAGATAGGAGAACTTATGTGCAGCGTTTTAACTCTAACAACGGCACCTGCATGGCAGTCCATGCCCCAGTCTGAATCATGACTATTTGTAGCTTCATCACCTGCATTAACCACGCCAGACTCAAGAGTATTCATAGAGCGAAAATGATAACTTCATATTAAAACAGAAAGGAACCAAAAGATATCCAATCCGTGCCTTGTTTAAAAGCAAGGGGAGAATGTCATGTTTTCTGATAACAAATAAACTTCTTTAAAAAATCACACTCATGTTAAAATCATATTATCCATTTACAGTTAAATTAGAGCATTTTCATAGCAAAAAATGTAGAGTCCTAAAAAGACTACATAATTGGGAAACTAAGGGCATGTTTCATTCCCTTCTCATTTTTCGGATTTAAAAACAATTTTCTAAAACAATTTCACACCTATTCAGCAATCCATTTCTCATCCAACATTTTTGAAAATGATTTCCAAAATAATTACTTTAAAAAACCAATAAACAAAAACAGCTAGAAGATATTTTCTCATCTTCTGTTTTGATCTTGTTTGAGTTCTACCTCAATTCCACACTCTACTCTCGCCTTACACCACCCTCCATCAACAGTCCGGACAACATTATTTAATTACGTTTTGAAAACAAAGAACAGTTATTGAAAATACTAATCAAACACCCTATATGTCTAAGACTTTTAAGGTATTCAATTCAAATACCAGAATGAGGTTCTTCAACCATTGCAACAGCCTCCTCATCTTGGTTTTCACGCTCATCCACATCAGGTTGATTCCCGTTCAAAACTTGCTCGTCTGGCATCGCAGCAGGATCCGTGCCTGAACCCAAAACAGAATACATATCTATATCAGCCATACAATGAGAAAACACACGCTTCTACGTAATCAATATCTAGCATTCCCTTTTAAGAAAAAAAAAAAAATCTATCAAGTCTATACAAAATAACACACTCAATCTGTATTTCCAATTTCAAAACACTTCAATGGTCCCTTTTTCCAATTTTGTACAAAACACGTTGTACATGGAAACCAGAACCATTTCTACTTCTACCAGTGAATAATTCTAGAAACCCTAGAAATTATTTTTCCCATAAAAACAACAGAAACAGGTAGAGAGAGGGAGTGAGAGAGAGAGAGGGAGAGGGAGAGGACCTGTATCCTTTCTGATATCCTCACGGCGACGCTTGCGGTGGCGCGCCCAATCGGCAATGGTGGCGCAGCCATCCGAATCCGGTCCGGCGTCGGCAGGGTCAGCCATGATCTCGATCCGGAGAACCCGGTCGGAGAAATTGCTGTCGTTGAAGGCGAAGGCGAAATCGGCGTCGGAAGTGGAACCAGCGCGAGACCAGTCGGATTCCATGGTCACAACCGGGTCAAATAGATCCGTATTCGAATCTTTCATGCGACTAACGAAGAATGGAACCTATGATAAGGTCCAAAAACGAGAAACGGATAAAAGGTTATGGTTTAGAAGGGTTTAGACAGAGCTCAGTGTTATGTTTGACAGAGAAAGAACTGAGAATAATGAGAAGGAGCAAAAACTGCATACATTTCTGAACTCATAACCAAACTAAAATTGTTTTCTTTTTCTTCTCTCTCTCAGATTTCATTCTAATTATCTAGACAAAGCAAAGTGGCCTTTTACTTCTTATCAGGCTGTCAAAAAATTTGAATTAACTTAAAGAAATAATTAAACTGGATTATTAGCTTTAAAAAAACTAAAGTATTTTGTAAGAAAAATAAAATAAAACTAAATTTATTGTATTTTTTAATTTATCGATTTTTTTAAGTTGGCAATAATATTACTAAAACTAATAGTAAATTTTGTTTAAATTTAATTAGGTTTCAATTTTTTTAATAAATTTAATTATTTTTTAAATTTTTATATTTTTTAATTGAGTTTCTCTCCTTTAATTTTTTTTATTAATTATGTCACTTGATTGTTATTTTTCTCATCATTTTAAGTGTTAAAAAAAATATAAAATTTGATGGATGATATAAAATTATATGAAAATTACTGATAATTGATTTTTATTATTATAATTGAAAACATGATTTTCAAATAAATAGAAAATTTACAATTTTACTTTAATTCTAAAATTTCACTCACATTTTTTAATTCTTTTTCAATTTTCTAAAACTGGTATGTTTAATATGTTTTCTATGAATTCATTATGTCTATGCATTTAATTAAACATGATCAAATCTTTATTGCATTCATGCATTTTATTTTTCAAATTAAGAAAATCTTGAATATATTTTAGGTGATTTCATTATTTTTAAGAATTTAATTATACGTGACCAAATATTTAACATATCATTCATGAATTTACTTCTCAACTTTCTTAAAATAATTGTAAATTTAATATGTGTTTATGAACTCATTTTGTTTATGCGTTTAATTAAACAGATTTAATCTTTATTGCATTCATTCATTAATTTATTGTTAAAAAATTTCTATGAATTCATTAGGTTTATGCATTCAATTATACATGGTAAAATATTTATTACCTTATTAATGAATTTATTTTCTAAATTAGAAAAATTATATTGTGCTCACAAATACACATATTTTTATTAATAAAAAAATAAAATTTAATAATGATAAGGATAAATTCACTATATTTAAAAAATTAAACTAAATTATTATATTTATTGAATAATCATATTATTAAGTTGTTCGATATCTTATATTTTAAAATACTATGCACCAATGTTAATTACTTAATGTTTAAGTGATTATTTCGTTGTTTGAGTATCATTTATTATAAGAGTGATAAATTTATTTTAGTCTATGAAGTCATCTCTTGATTTATAGATACTATCACTTGAAGAATAATAAACAATGTATGTAATCATACTAATTAGGTGTTGCTTAAGCAATAGTCCATCAATTGAGCAATATAAACTCATAAAACATTATTCTCACATAAACACATATAACATACATTAAAATTAATTTAACATAATTTTTTCTTCTTACAATTATTCCTCATAATTCACCAACAACTACCATACTAGCCACCTTCATGTAATTACCTCCAAAATACAATTAAACTTCCAGCAAGAAAACATACCTATAGATTTTCATATTTCCAAAAAATAAAATTATACATCAACATTAGAATTCACATATGTAGTTTAATCCCAAATTGAAATTGATAATAAAATTAATACTCTTTGTTGGTAGTAGCATGCTTACTATTAAATTTTTTTCAATAGTCTTTTGATAATTCAAAATACCAATCTCTACATTGACAACATCTCCCTTAACCATAACTCTTACAAAAGAAGAAAAGGGTAATAAATTATTTAGTAGAGATTGAATAACTAGTATTCTAAGACTTTATTTTTCTCGTTTTATTTTCTCGCCCATATGCACACTTTATTTTCATTCTCTTTAAGATTTTACTCTCCCTTCTCTTTATTTTTTTAATATTTTCGAACCTCATTTTTTTAATCCTTATCATGCTTTACAATAGCTAAATGATTCAAAAATCGTCTAAGCCAAGCAATTTTCCACAAAGCTTCCAGGTGTTGGGCGTCCTTCTTACTTAAGTTGAGAGCTTTTTAAGACTAGAAAGTTTTAAGTAAGGAAGTTATCTTAGATTATCTTAAGTGTAAAATTTTTAACTAGGATCCTTTTGTGTGAAAGTTTTAGTAAGAGAATCGTTGTTGCATGTTGAGTTAGAAACTCTTTTTTGCATGTAAGTTGAAGCTCCTTTAGTTAAGATAGGAAAAACTTTCGATACATGTACATTTAAAATCATGGAGTTGCATGTAAAATTTGAAGCCCCTATTTCAGATGAGGGTGGAAGGTTCTTCCGTTATACATAAAAATAGAAATTTATCGATGACATGTATAGATGATGTTCTTTAAGTACATATTTAACCTGGAGTGTGACACTGCATGTTTGACTAGGATTTTTGTCACTTGTCTAAAATGAAGTTTTCATTTTTTTTTTTAAGTTTTAAAGTAGGATAAATTCATTTTTGTATTTTAGTTGGAAAAATATTATGTATCAAATACAAGTACATTCATATATAAACTCTAGAGTTGTGTCTAAATATTCAAGAGTAAATACTAGAACTACATCATCAAACTTAGCATTATATTTATTTTGTAAATATATATATATATATATATATATATTTTGTTTAATTTAGCATAATATTAACAATTGATATGGTTTGATAAATTAATTAATATATGAAAAGGTGCAGAATCATTCACTATTGATCATAATCAAATTTTTAATTAATTAATAATTAATGAATGTACGTGTTGTGTGCGTGGCAGAGAAGAATGTGTCAATGGAGGAGGCCAGTCATCTTTGGACTACAATTCAATTAAAAAAAAATAAGCAAATTCTAATAGCAACTTCATTATTTTTATTAAAAATCATGATGATAAGGATTAGGACTTAGATAACATGGTTAAAAAATGTATTTTTTTATATAATGGTATAAATGTTTCAATTTTTAGAAAATAAAAAGCATTTTTAATAAAATAATTTCAAACATATTCAAATAATAGAAACAGTTTTGCTTCGTCTAAAAAAGGGCAGATGAAATAAAAACTTAAAAGTTATTTTTTTCTATAAATAAATACATATAAGTTTTTATTTATATACATTTATTTAAAAATAAAACACTTTTAATACAAACAAATATCTTGTGTTTATTGTTTTCGTTTCCTAAACTTATTTTAACCATTATCTTAAATATTCTATTAAAAATATTTAACAAAATACTGAATGAGTTTTTTATTTTCCCTTCATAATTAAGAAGATAACTAGAGTCTATTAATATTTGAACTCATTTAGTCTTTAATTATATTTCGGAATTCAGACTCAATCCTATAAAATCGAAAATCAACGCAAACCAATGTTTGGACTTCATTGGAGAAAAACAACAGGGCAGGAAAAAAAAAAGAACTACATAAAATATATATTTCATATGCAATGATTTTAAATCTGATTATTCTCTACTAAATTTTGTGTGATGTGCCTCCAAGTTACACTACTTTAATATTTTAAAATATATTAAAAGTTTTCTAATATATCAAAATCAGTGTATTTTAAAATATTATGAAATGATAATTAATATACAAAAAAAACTCAATAGAAAATCTAGATTCAGTGATAAACTTCCATTTACTTAGTTTTACTTAATGCAATTATATTTCTATAGATTTTCAAAAACCTTTGTTTAAACAGCATTTTTTGGTAGATATATAGTCTTCTATCATTATTATCAACCAACATCTTATGATTAATTTAGCTTCTATATAAGTGATTTTTTTCAACAACTCCTATGTTTAATATTACAAGTAGATTCCTCATTGATAATAAATTTGATAATAAATGGAGCACAGGAAGTGGAGTGAGTTGTTTTTATCTATCTATATAACAACAAAGAAAAAAAAATCACTTCAAGTAGCCCTAATAGCATTTTTACTTGTGATTTTAATACAATAGGGAATGTCTTTCACATAAATGTTTTACTAGTTCCACCACAATCATAAAAGGAAAATTCTACTTTTCTAGAAAAATTTGATTTCATAGTTTTAGACACTTAATTTTTATCACCCAATTTAAAAATGGAGTGTGCAAGTTAATTAATTATTTTTATCATAATTCAACTCTTTCTAAAAATAGTCACACAAATGATTAGATTTGTTATTATTTATTTGATAAATACTATAATAATGAAAATAAATTTGTTACCTTTTTATTATAAACTCTAATAAGAACATGAATATGGGTTAGATTAATTCAAACACTTTCCAATGGGTTTAAACTTTATTAACATTACACGAGTTCAACTTGGAAATTATAAGTTCGAGGATTTTAGTATTTAATAACATCGTACAAATTATTAAAATTTATAGCATAAAATAAATTTTATTGATATCGAATTAGTCTCTTACATCTTTTTTTTTTTCTATACTTCAATTCATGGACTTGAATAATTCAATTCTTAATAGATTCTGCCTTCTTAACCTATATGTTAAATTGGATCAGTTTTCACTTATTTTTTAACTTAAAAGTTTTCAAAATTTTGATGAGATTGCTTCAAATAAATGGAACTTTCAACAATTTGAGATAGGGAGTTAATATATAATTTTTCTTAATTTCAAATATTTTTATCCCGGTTAAAGACTAATATGAAATGAGGCGGCTGATATGATGCATGGAGAATTTGATAAGCAACAAATAATAATATTTTAAGCAAAAGTCACTTTAGTATGATCAATTATTTGTACTTTCCAAAATATATATCATCACCAAATTGATTAAAGACACAGGAAAATAAATTAGATATTCATCCACTAGATAGATATTATATTTCATAAAATGTTTGTGAGATGATTGGTGAAGTAGGTACCAAATGAACTTAATTTATAATATTTGAGATTTAATAATATTTTTGGGATTTTCGGTTTAAAGTTTTAGAAATAAGTAAAAATTGTGAGTACCAAACTTAAGCTTAAGTATTTGATGATAAACTATTATTTATATAATATTAATTATCACAATTAAAAAAATATACCTAAATTTATAATAATAAGTGAGTAGAGTAGTTTAACCTTTCAGATCAACACTTTTTATATAATTTTTTTAATAATCTTTTTGTCTTTTATTGATAACCTGATGTTAAAATAGAAAAAAATATATAACCTCACATGAAAACTTAACCTATTTATGGAAGTATCTTTGTTTTTAATAAAAATATAATTACTGTTTAATCATCATATATTAAAAGTCACAATAACCTTCGAATACATAATTGATAAAATATTTTAATATTATTTTATTTTAATTTAGCATAAGACTAACATAATATAACAGATGTTTAATATATTTAATATATAATTATTTATACATAAGATTATTGTTGGATTAACTATCCAACAATATCTTACTTGTATTATATACGTAGCTTTATGATTATATATTTTGTCAAATATATCTTTCGTCAATTTAGTTTTACAATCATATGAATATACAAAATGATCTTTACTTTATTTATCGTAGTTAAAATCCACCAATAAAAATATAGATGTATATAATAAAATTTTTATATAATGTTTAACATGTCTTATTTCACTAGTCCTTTTTAATCTCGAGTGAGATCAATCAATAAAAAAAAATCATAATTTAATATATCAAGACTTTATTCATCTTTATAAAAATATACTTTAACCATATATATCCATCATGAAAACATCCAAAATTATAAATTTTCACTAGGACCGAACAACATTATTGATAACACTTAAAAACTTGAAAAACATATATAATCTTTAATTTATCATGTTAATCATCAAAACTAAAAGCAAACTATACATAAATTCATAATGATAAGAGAGTGGACTAGTTTGACCTTCCATATCAACACATTATCTCCTAAGAGACCTTCAATAATTTCTCAACCCTCTTATTTATGATAAGTATGCCAGAATAGAAAATAATGTAATGTGATTGGGAGATGTAACTTATTTTGGTATTTCTATTATTTGATAACTTTTAACGCATAAGAACAAGATGCTAATATATGTATATATGTGTGTGTATATATATATAATTATTCATATAATGTTAAGGATGAAAAAATAGCAAGATAACAAATATGAAGAAAGACAAACTTATTTGCTATTTCAAAGTTTTTTTTTTTTTGTTAAATGTTATTTTAATCTTTTTATATGAAATTCTTTATGATTTATTGATATTAAATTTTTCTAGTACTTTTCCATCAAAATTTATAGTAAGAAATTCTTAAGAATTTAAGTAAGCTTTTTTTTCATATTTTTAAGTGAAAATATCTTTTAATTATAGGTATATAATAATAACTTTTACTTATAAAGCCATCTATTATATTAAGATAATTTTTCTGTAAAGAAGACTTTATATATTGTTTCAATCTTTGTTTTACGTTATTATATTTATAGATTAATATATTATATAAAGTGAAATATTATAAATTTATATGAGAATTTTTTACAAAGTATTTGATTAATAAATAAATTTTAATTTACACAAAATAAATTTCATTTTTCAAAATTTTTTTATAAAGAAATTGGTTCGATCATGCAATAATAATTTCTTATAAATAAATTTTTAAAAAGTAAATTAATCACATCTACATGCAAGAATTACATTCACTGTTGATTTGTATGAAACTCCGATAACAGACACAATATATTTGAATGACAATTGAATTTCTTTACAAAATAATTTTGCACTTCAAACTTGCTAAAAGGCTTTAACATTTACTAAAGACAACTAACACACATTTAAGATCTTTGAATGACAATTGTACTTCTTAAGAGGAAAAATTTAGAAGTTAAAGTTTGTACAAGGCTTGAAAACTTATTAAACACTAATAACACCAAAAGTCTTTGAATAAGAATTGAATTTTTTTTTTTTTACATAATACTTCTGTTCTTAATTTTATTAAAGACTTTAAATTCATTAAAATTGTTAATACACACTTATAATCTTTGAATCACAATTGAATTTCTTAACAGAAAGAATTTTGAAGATAAAATTTATTAAAAACTTTAAAAATATTAAAAACTAATAAGACTCTAAATATTAACGAAATATATGGGTTTTGTTAATTTTTATGAGATTATTATTAAAAATTTAAATATATAATATTATAATTTATTCAAATAACTTATTTAGTATTTTTAAATAAATTATATTTTATATTTATTAACATTTAAAAGATAGATAAATAAAAAATAATGAACTAAACTCTATAATAACGAAATATATGGGTTTAGTTTTATAACATATAAGTATAGGTATGTTGTGCTTTCGATTTGGTGCCATTAATACAAGACAACAAAAAGCATGATTAAAAAATTGTTTTTTTTGTTTTTTAATGTAAAATAATAAATTAGAATATATTTTCAATTAAAAATTATAAAACTTAAATTGTCGACTTAGTTTAAAATTACTTGATTATACAATATAATAAATTTAATTAAATTTATATAAAATTGATAATAAATCAATTTTACTTTTTAGCAATATTTTGTATTATTAAATTATGAAGTATAATAAGTAGATAATATAAATTATAAAAATATTTATAAAAACATATTATGAATTATAATTAAACATGGAAATATTTCAAATTAAGTCAAAAAAAGTATTTTAGGAAGCAATGAAGTATTGTTTGATGGAAAATTGTTTAATTTAGCAAGATTTTCAAATAAATTAGAGCGTTCTTGTGAAACTTATTTTGCTTAAATTGTATATTTACTCAAAATTGTATGACTATTTTCGTGTCTTGAATTAACTTTAAAAGAATTATTATAATTTGATTTCATTAACTTAAAACTTAAATTAATTTTTGTAACCATGATTGTTTGAATTATGCTGATAGTTGATATATGTATTTATAAGTCTCTTTTCTAAAAAACCTATCAACAATAAATGTATGGAAATTATAAATTTTTATGAAAGATTATTTTTTAAAATTTTAACTCAATCCATTCTAACTTACTTAAAAATAGATTGAGTCTAACACAAAAAAATATAGAAGTTCAACCCAACTCAATCCAAAGATTTTTTTTTTTAATTGAATTAGGTAATGTTTTTGGCTAAATTATATCGAATCCAAACCACTTGCCTCCTCAAATACGTATAGCTTTTTCTTGTAATTAAAAAATAATAATTTACTAATTAAATATAACATAAATTTGATAGGTTTTTACTCTCTGAAATTAGATTCAATTTGGATTTCGACAATAATAAATAAAATTACTAAAACTAAATCTTCCAATTTCAAATACTCAACTTCAATTCTAATTTATCTTTTGACTATTGGATAACAAGTAGATTGATTTCAAGAAAGAAGCTACAACATTTTTTCTTTTACTTTACTACGTTAATTTAATCGGTATTAATATTTAAAGAGAAAAAACATTTATTACAAGACTTATATAAACTAGACTTATTAATACATTCTTAGTTGTCTTCCATATATACAAATCTTCTCACTACTTCATTAAATATTTTTGAAAGAAAATTATGAATTGTCAAAAAATATTAAATATGGTAATTTTATTAGATGAAAAAAAATATTAAATGCAAATGTCTTTATTATTTTTTTCTTCAGACCAATTAAGATGCATGATTTTTTTTAAACTTGTTTTAATGAAAATTTGACTTTAATAACCTAAATATTAAATGTCATTGAAATTTCTTGCTCAGAATCTTAAAAGTCGAAAAGTGCTTTAAATATTACATTTATAACATTTAATTTAAATCATATATGAAGATGCATGAACAAATTCAATTTTATTTTTCATGCCTATATAATCCAAGGCATACTAGTGTTAAAACGATTCATATTACAAGTTAAATACTTTCCATCATGTCAAACTGGTATTAGAAAATGTGTTAGGTGTTCAATGGATCAAATTTGAGCTATCTTTGCCATGAAAATTGAAAGGAGGTGATTGTAGACCATGATTGAAAACTCATATATACCTCATGTGAGTGAGCACAAATATCATTATGCACTCTCTAGGGTGTGCATGAGCTTTGAAACATGGCTATTTTGATCTTTTTATTTTGTGGTGAAGATAGCTCCAATCACATTTAGTTAGGGTTTTGTCCACCTTTTCCATTCAGTTTTTTTAACAGTACATTATATATATATCACTTTAGTTGGATGATTACACATTTCAATTTAATGATTTTCTCTTCCAGCAATTTTAATATTTTCATCATAGTTTTCACTTCAATTTACAGTATGTTTATCATGTCTGGTATTCACATTCTAGCTTTATATCTTTAGATTTAATTAGGTTTAATGTAAATCTTGATTGACCTTTTTACTTTAAACCATTTTGGTTTTCTCTTTGTTTAGGACACAATTTGGATCTGTTTAGGACACAATTTGGATCTGATATTGGGATTGAGGTGATCTTGGAGTTTGTGAGAAGCTTAAAGAAAACTCACTTGTCATTCACAAAGTTGGGATAAATTTAACATGGTTCCTGGATAAATTTGGGCTTGCATTTAAAAATATTGTTATGTTGTAATGATTTTAACATATCTTGACTTGCAGATGTCAAAAAATTAAATTGGACTCTTAAGCGATATGAGACTATTATTACAAGAAAAAAAGTTATTTAAAAATTAATTTTTAACTACCAAATGAAATAATTGCTAATTGTGACCAAAATAATGACCAAATTAGATTTTGGTTGCTAAATAATGACAAAATAGAAGCAACGATTGAATTTAGTAACCAATTAAGTCAAGATAATTGGTATCTAACATTAGCTACCAATGTTTTGGTGACTTATACCAATAGATTATAAATTATTCTCTAATTAGATACCAATTTAAAATATACTGGTATAAGTCACCAAAACCTTGTTAACTAATGTTAGATACCAATTATCTTAACTTAATTGGTCATTAAATTCAAACATTACTTTTATTTTGTCATTATTTTTATTTTGTCATTATTTAACAACCGAAATCTAATTTTGTGATTATTTTAGTCACAATTAGCAACCATTTCATTCGTAACTAAAATTTGGTTTCGAAATAACTTTTTTCTTGGGGTGTATTGGGTGTACCCAAATAAATTTCTCCTTCAAGGGTTAAGGAAATAAGGTTTCCACAAATGATGTTAATTTTTTGACTTCAAATCTTTTGAAATGATATCATTAGAATCAATCACTGCATTCGAGATATTATTCGTTTCTGGTGCTCAAAACTCCTTTACCGTTTTATTCTTAAGAAGACATCGATGCATTAAAAAAATAAAAAATAAACTGACTTTAATATCGACTCTTAAATGATATAGGATTATTAGATATTAAAATATAATGTATCAAAATATTAAAATATTGTAGTTTAAAGTGATCAACTTTTAACTCTTCTGATATATTAGAGAAGTATTTGTAAATTTAGTGTTTTAGCAAAGTGTTGTGAAGTTTTATCAGACTATTGTATAACAATATGTAATCAACCACAAAAATATTGTGGCTGCTACAAATTTGTATATGTCAAACACTTACAGACTTATCAGATGATGGATGCTGTATGACGTTTTCTTTATTATGATAATTTAACATATTTTAATGTCATTTAATAAGTTAAAAACGTTTCGACGTGCTAATATCTTCTATATTTATTTATGCACTCAAATTTCAATCTAAAGTTGATTAACTTCATGCTAGTGTCCCATTAAACAATATGACGATGCACTCAGAATTTTAAATTGGAGTGAACAATTTCAAAGCTGCATGACTATTCTTTCTGCAATGAGAAGTAAACACGGCAGACACCAATTAGAAGAGATAAAATTTAAAAAAATGTAATTGGAGTGTGAATTACTCAAAACTTGAACTCTAATTTTGGGTATTGATTATCGGATAAACATGAATTGATTTGAAAAAAAAAAAAGTTACAATTCTTATGTTACTGACCTTAATTTTATTGTCTGAACGTTTAGGTGGTGCGGTTAATTGGAATTTAAAAATATTTTATGAGATTTTTTTTTATATAAAAAAGACTCATTTAGTATTAATAAAAATTTACGCATTAATGGTTTAATTTAGACTCTTAAGATTTTTTCAGAGGGTAATAAAATTTGGTGATATTCAAATGAGATTTTAAAACACTAGAAAAGGCATTTAGTATTTCAAGTTATATAATTATTTTGCTTATTAGGTTTTAGTAGATTTTGTTTCTTTTTATTTGTATATACAGTTAATATATATTGTAACACATCCAAATATATATAAATTATTACGTAGTGAATTTAATAACAAAAAGTTTATATTAACTATATGGTATTTCAAAATACTAATTATTCAAATTAACACATCAAAGTATACGTTTAGGTCTTTTAAGGCATCCAATATCTACATTGTACATAGTAAAATCATCGTAATATATAATAAGAAACTTAAGGGTAAATTAATAAAAATAAAATTTTAACTAGAACGAATAATTAAAATGTATAAGTCATGTATAAACGTTTACATACCATTTTATATATCAGCTACTCAATTTCAATTTCATTTCAATACCAATATCAACAAATCATATAGATTTTATTATAGACTAATATTTAATTCAATATTCAAGACTTGGACGATTATCATCGAATCTAAGTGAAAGGATCTTATGGTAAGTTTAAATATTCAATACGAGTGTCTACTAACGGTTCAAATAGTTTTTCACAAACTAATTTATAAGCTTGATGATCTATGTTAAAACATAGGTGTTAATACTTAATATACAATCAAATCACAACTCATACATCATCCCAAATATATAGTCTCATCATTCTATTATCACATCATATTAATACGAAGTTTCAAATTCCACAACTTCTAAGAATCTTTTCAACATCAATACAAATAATCTTTTGGACAAGTTCATATAACAATAATAAAATAATTTTTTCAAATAACATTTCTGAAAAAAAAAATTAAATTTTAGAATCACATCCCCTTTACATATAGATATTCTAATTTATGATAGTAAAATTAAAACTATTTTTTCTTAAAAATTCAATCTCAAGATAATTTCAAAATAAACCAATAATATAAGTTTAAAATCTAAATATTCAAAATAAATTATAATCAAGATTCGGTATATAATAAAATAAATTGACATCATCACATTTATCAACCGTTTCCTCAAAAATTGACGAGCATAAGTTAAGAAAACACGTAAATAAAAAATCTCCAAATGAAATTAAAGAAAAGAAAGTTCGTGAGTGAGAAATTTGGAGGTGCTGGGTTGCCAATATTCACGTTTCCCATCTCAAAGAGTAGTATAATTCTCTCTTTCAATTCCAACTATTTTTAAAGTTGACGCAGTTGTTTTTTTATATTGTTCGGGCTATTGATTTGCGTAATAAAATTTTAGATTATTATTATGTATGATATTTAATTATTATTATGTATGATATTTAATAAATGAAAATATAATTTATTCTTTTATTTTGATGGTTTTTTTAACTTACTAGAGTTTTAATCATGCAACTGTGGCCTTTTTTAACAAAATGATTACCTGTTTGTGGTTGAAAATGTATTTATTGGAAATTCTATCTAAAACTATAAACAATAAAGAAATAATAACATTGTGAAATTTATTTTTTCATGAATATTCTTACATATACTCTATTATTAATGATTGATATGATGTTTACATATACTCTATTATTTTAATAACGATTTATAATTAAATAATATAAAAATTGTACATTCGACTTTTACTTTTTTTATTTCACCTCATTTTTATTTTTTTAATCTTTAATTCATGTGTACAATGAAAATTACTTTTTTTTGCCATAAAAGTTATTCATAATTAATACTTATTCAAATATAATTTAATATTATGATGTAAATATGTCAGCTTATCATACTTACGAACTTTTATAACAACATAAACCTTGATCTTTTTAGTTATTTTTTTAAGAAAAAAAAATCTAAACGCATTTTAAAAACTTTTGGCAAGTAGATTAGGTTTATGTTTTAGAGAAAACTAATAAGGCTTTAAAAATCTAATCATATCTCACACAGATGGACATTTGTTTAAAAATTACATTAATGCAGTTTCTTCTGATAATTAAAATATACTTTTTATATTGGTTTCAATAAATACATATATAGGTAAGATTAAGATAGAATGTTTGTTTGGACGTCTCTTAGTGCTTCTCTTATAAGGAGGTTATTAGTAATTTTGTAGATTTTATTAAAAGTAATTAGAAATTTATATTTTGTCTAAATTTTTATCATTAATTTGGTTTAGTATATATTTAATGGTAGAATTTTAATATTATATAGATTTATTATAGATTCGGTGTTTCAAAAATTTAGGAGGAAAAATTTCAAACGACCATAAGTTTTGATAAAATTGCTTAAAATGACTTAACGAAGCTTGTGGCCAATGCCTGTAGGGGATTCAAAATCCAAAATTTTTTCATTTATTATTTTTTTATAAGTATTTTTCACATTTTGTTTTTCTGTTTCACTTTTCTATACTTGTTAAAAAATTATGGAAATTGTTGTAGTGATTAAAGATTTATCAAATAATTCTGAAAAAAATATGATTTTATTTTCAAAAAATAGAGATATTACATAGGTTGTGAGCTTCCAACTGACGTAATATTATCTCCTCTTGAACGTTCTTCATATTAGTATTTTACGTCGGTGATTTATTTATCAACCGATATAGTATATGCACATACTATGTCGGTTATAAAATTATTGTAAAAAGTTTAAGACTTTTTGCATCGCGCATCTACATCGATTCTGAAACTGATATAGAACATCTTCTAAAACCGATACAAAAAATATATTATTTCTACTAGAATACTTTTATAAGTTAATTTAACATAAAAATTTTTACTTTTATTTTTTAAAAAAAGTATAATTCACTCCATTAAATATAACTATAGGTGACCTATGGATCAAATCACTCTAAACAAAATATACAACTTTTCTTAACCATTTAAAAAGATTTAAAATTCACAACTTCTTGTAAATTGATTACCAATTCTTGCAAATTCGAAATATTTATTGCTAATTTTAATAATGAGACTAAGGAGGATTAAGTTCAACAAGATTTTATTCTTCATCTCATTTCTCTTTCTTCATAATATCAACACAAATTGTTAAAATATTAAATTTAACTTATTATTCAAATGCTTTTAAAGAAAAATAGTTCAGTCATTATATTAATTTTATAAAAATTATATTTACTTTTTAAATTTAAAAAAGTAACTATATACATAATACATTTTTTATACTTTTATTGAATATTGATTTATATAATAATACGTATCATAGTTTTATTAGATTTTATTTATATAATAATATATATCAGAATTTATAACTATTGTGACACATAAGTTTATATATTATTTATTTAAATAGTAATGCTAAACTAATAATTATTTTAGATATTTTCAAAATATTATATACCTTTTAAATACAGAGAGTAGTTATATAGAAAAAACATATTTTTATAATTTAGTTAAAAGTATATATTTGTATAATTCCCATAATTTGCAAATATATAAATTAAAAAAAAATTTTAGAAAATTATACAATCTCATTAAAAATAATTTATAATATATTATTTTATTATTTAATTTGTTATCGAATACTAAATATGATTATAACTTGGCATATTTTTATATTATCATATCTTTATTTTATTCTATCATATTTTATCCATCATACCAAGCTTAAAAGTTAAATAATATTAAATCCTTAGCATCCAGGAAATAAAGCAATAAACACATGGTGTCCACATCCACACTAAATAATTTTAGATCTTTATGCTTCAGTCTTAAGTATAAATATTATTGAATATATTTATCATTTTCTGTTAAATATTTTTATCAAAATTGAAGAGGATCATGAAATATCATGACACAAAAATATATTAACATTATGATAAAATTAGAAGCACAGGTAAAGAATGAATTTCTGATACAAGAATTTCTTTTTGAAGTTTGAATTGACTTATAGTTCAAAGATAACTGGCCTCCTCCATTGACCTCTTCATAAGCATTTTCTTCAGAATCATTCTTCTCTTCTCTGTCCCGTGTTCTGCACTATAGAAAAAAAAATTATTTAAAGAACTATCCAAAACGTGCAGAATAATTATAAAAAATTATGGCATAATTATTATTTTTTATTTTATTAACATTTTCTTAGTCTCCAACGTTTTTGTCCATATTTGCAGAATATATGAAGAATCATAAGTATGTCTCTGAATATATGAAAACCATTTATGCTTTTAACATTTGCTGACATGGAATAGGTACATCGTTTTATTGTCTTAACAAAAAAATTATTACTTGATATAATTTAATAATGATCCAGTTACCATATATTAATATTAACATATTTTTTTAGGTAGGAAATAATATGTGAAGAGACTATCTTAACAACGTATAATTGAATAAAATAAAAATGTAGAGAATTATGAAGAATTACATGTTGTAAATTTGCACATCCACCAATCTACAGTTAAAGTTTAAATAATATTATTCTCTTTTACAATTTAAATCTTATTAAATGCATGTATTTAAATAATTATTTTTAAGATAGGGACAACTTTTATAGTGATAATTAATAATTTTTTCTTAAAGGTTATTTTTTTATTTATTTTAATCGTCCTTCACTGCGAGATAGATATTTGTCATGTCTTCAAAAGGTACACGTATTCCTTAGCACGTGATTAAAAAGAAAAGAAACTGCAATAAAACCTGATTTTCTGCATAATTTTCCTTTTTTTTAATTCTTTTATGTATTTTACCTTGAAAAGCTTATCACTTCAACTCATGGTTGTACTGAAAAACATTAAATATTCATTATTAATAAATAATAAATAAATGCAAACGAATTTTTACAAAATATATAAGTAAATTTCAAGATACATGAAGTACTGTATGAAGAGTTTATAATCAAAAGAGGCTAAGAATATTAAATTAATTTAAATAGAAAAATACAAATTGACATTTATTTTAAACCATCAAATTAGCAATGTATTAATAACAGTGAAACAAAATTAAATATAATATACATATAATAAAAAATACTTAAAAGTCAATGATTCATTTTAATATTTCTTACTAAAATAACCGACTTTCTTAATAAATATAAAGATAATTAAGCAAATTTGATGTTTCTAATATAAATCAGGCAACTTTCTCAACAAAAATAACTTACTTACCATAATCTGATATCTAAAAACAAGGAAAATAAGAAATTTCACTATTTTTGAACAAAATCCAGGAACTAAAAAACATTATAAAAAATAAGTAAATAAAAATTAAGAGTGTATAAAAAAAAAACTAATTTACTTTGGCGATGAAGTTCAGACATATAAATCTTGGAATCATGGCTTTGAAATGTTATTATTGTTCGTTTTTTGTCTGTCACAGACTCTCTCTCAGCCCTTTACTTTTTCGTAATAAACCCTTCAAAAGAAAAACCGTTTTTCTCCATTTCTCTTCTTTCAACCTTATCTTAGGTTCTGCGTTGGACGCATGAAGGATTCGAATTCGGATCTATTTGACCCGGTTGTGGCCATGGAGTCCGACTGGTCCCGCGGCGGTTCCACTTCCGACGCCGATTTCGCTTTCGCTTTCAACGACAGTAACTTCTCTGATAGGGTTCTCCGGATCGAGATCATGCCTGACCCCGTCGACGCCCGACCCGATTCTGATGGCTGCACCACCATTGCCGACTGGGCGCGCCACCGCAAGCGCCGCCGCGAGGATATAAAAAAGGATAACGGTCCTCTCTCTCTCTCTCTCCCTCTCTGTCACTGCCTCTATCTATCTATCTGTTTCTGTTGTTTGTTTTGAAAAAATAATTTCTAGGGTTTCTATAATTGTTCACTGGTAGAAGTAGAAATGGTCTGATTTTGCACGTACAACGTTTTGTTTACAAAATTAGAAAAGAAGGACCATTGAAGGGTTAAAATTGGAAATACAATTTGGGTGTGTTTTTTTGTATGAATTTGAAAGTGTTTTTTGCCTAAAAAGAGTGTGTTAGATGGATATTGTTTGCGAAGAAGCGTGTGTTTTCGAATTGTATGCTTAATATATCTATGCTCTTTTGGAATCAGGTGTGGATATTGCTTCGGTGCCAGACGAGCAGATACTGAACGGGAATCAGCCTGATTTGGATGAGTGTGAAAACCAGGATGAGGATGCTGTTGCAATGGTTGAAGAACCCAATTCTGGTATTTGAATTGAATGCCTTAAAGATATTATGCTTGGAGCGTGTTTGATTGATATTTTCAAATTCTATTTAAGCATGTTCAGGCAGTAAGTGGAGGGTGGTGTAAGGCACAGCGCAGAGTGTGGAATTGAGGGAGAGCTTGAACAAGATGAGAACAGAAGAAAAATAAAATCTCCTAGCTGTTTTTGGTTTTTGACGTAGTTGTTTTGGGAATAGTTTTAAAACTTAAATGATTCTGAATGAGAAATTGATTGCTGAGAGGTTTAAAATTGTTTTAGAGAACGGTTTTTAAATCCAAAAACGAGAATGGAATCAAACATGCCCCAGTTGTATAGGTTTTTGAGAATTCTACATTTTTTCCCAATGAAATGCTCCAATTTAATTGAACAATATGATTGAAACATGAGTGCGATTTACTTAATAAAGAGAAATTTTCCAGAAAGTATGACATTCTCTCTTTGTGTGTAAAAGGAAGCAGACATGGATATCTTTTGGTTCCTATGAAGTTATCATTTCTGTTCTATGGATGCTTGAGTTTTGTGTGGTTAATGTAGGTGATGAAGCTACTAACAGTATTGATTCAGACTGGAGCATGGACTGCTCTGCAGGTGCAGTAGTAAGAGTTAAAACGCTGCATATAAGTTCTCCTATTCTGGCTGCAAAAAGTCCTTTCTTCTATAAGGTAGATGAATATCCTTGTCTTCTAGGATGCATTTTGAATATTTTTTCCAAAATTAAGTTTGCTTAGCAGTTTATTTACTTTATGCAGCTTTTCTCAAATGGGATGAGGGAGTCTGAGCAGAGACATGTCACACTTAGAATTAATGCCTCTGGTATAAACATAGGAATACGATTTTTAGATTCTTTGCACAATTGTTTTCTTTTCCTGAAGTCTTTGTTTACAATTACCATACTTGTTTTCATGTTGCAGAAGAAGCTGCTCTCATGGAGCTACTGAATTTTATGTACAGTAACACCTTGACTACTACTACAGCACCTGCTTTACTGGATGTGTTAATGGCTGCTGATAAATTTGAAGTTGCTTCATGCATGAGATGCTGTAGCCGGTTATTGCGGAATATGCCTATGACACCAGACTCTGCATTGCTTTATTTGGAGCTTCCTTCTAGTGTCTTAATGGCTGATGCCGTCCAACCATTGACTGATGCTGCAAAGCAGTATCTGGCTGGTCGGTACAAGGATATAACCAAGTAAGTGTTTGCCTTTTGAATTTTAATTCCAGTTATATTATATGTGACACGCAAGCGTTAGAAATTAATACATATAATCGATGGAGTTTCTTTGCCTTGATCTGTCTTTTTTCTTGTATTGATCGGCCTTTAATACTCCTTATCATCCTGCCTCTCTTGTTTGTGCTGATATTAAATTTCTTATGTCAGTTGTGGCTATCCTTTGTATTTTGTTTGAATTTTTTCAATTGCTCATGTTGGAGACTGGGAAGAGTTGGAAACAAAAATTCATATTCATATAAGAGTCTCCTTTGGGTGTGTTCATTGCATCTAATAATTGGGCTTCTTGTGTATAATATAATAATACTTCTGGTGGGTGGCTACGACTTTTCGTTAATCAACTTCTAGTGTGTTTGATCCTGCATTTGAATGAGCTTTTATGCGTGTCTCTCCCAAAGCTCTCTGCAGTATTCTGCATCTTTCACAATGGCATTCCGGACATTTTATTAATAGGTTATAAATATTTTAGATAGGCTTTCCCTATTTCTCTATTATGGAATTCCATGACAGAGTCCATTCTTTAGAAAACACCTGTTTCTTTTGTTTCCATTTTTCACCGTTTCGGGCTTAATATAATATTTCTTTCTGAATCTTGTTTACGTCCAGGTTCCAGGAAGAGGTTTTGGCCTTGCCCCTAGCTGGAGTAGAGGCAATACTGTCTAGCGATGATCTCCAGGTTGCATCAGAAGATGCTGTATATGATTTTGTGTTGAAGTGGTCTCGACAGCAGTACCCTAAATTGGAAGAAAGGCGTGAAGTCTTGGGTTCCCGTCTAGCCCGTTTAATTCGCTTCCCTTACATGACCTGTAGAAAGCTTAAGAAGGTCTTGACCTGTACCGACTTCGACCATGATGTTGCTTCTAAGCTTGTATTGGAGGGCCTATTTTTCAAGGCTGAGGCTCCACACCGCCAGCGAGCACTGGCTGCAGAAGACTCCGCATCTTCTAATCGTCGTTTTGTGGAGAGGGCATACAAATATCGCCCAGTGAAGGTGGTAGAATTTGAACTTCCCCGGCAGCAGTGTGTGGTGTACTTGGATCTGAAGCGGGAGGAGTGCGCTAATCTATTCCCATCCGGCCGGGTTTATTCTCAGGCATTCCATTTGGGTGGTCAAGGTTTTTTCCTGTCAGCACATTGCAACATGGATCAACAAAGCTCTTTCCATTGCTTTGGGCTGTTTTTGGGAATGCAGGAGAAGGGCTCAGTGAGCTTTGCTGTTGACTATGAGTTTGCTGCAAGGTCTAGGCCAACAGAAGAATTTGTTAGCAAGTACAAAGGCAACTATGTGTTCACAGGAGGAAAGGCCGTTGGCTATAGAAACTTGTTTGCAATTCCATGGACCTCGTTCATGGCTGAGGATAGTCTTTACTTCATCAATGGTGTCCTCCACCTTAGAGCTGAGCTCACCATCAGACACTGACCATCATTTCAGTTGTAAACTTATATTTCAGTTTAGATCTCGAATTCTCATTTTCTGTTAACATGTAATCTTTTCAAAGCTAAATATACAGGAATGTCCTTTAAGTGGCCAGTGTTGCATGTGATTAAGTGAACTTGCCTTCCATTTCTGTGATTCGCTCAAAGTATGCTTCTAAGGGTTGGATTTGATATCACACATAGATAAGTCGTCTTTGCTACGGGCCCTGTCCGAAGAAATTTATCAAGAGTCTATTCTGTGTGATTTCTTTTTTCGTTTCTTGGTTTTAGAGATTTGCTCTGTAAAACAATTTTACGGCAATTAATTTCTCATATAGTATTCATCAAATTTTGAAAACTGTTTTTAAACCAAGTATGTCAAAAAGTAGAGTGCAGGGTTTAATCTTTTTTTCTGCTTTGATCTTGGTCACTTTCCCCTTAATTCCACACTACACATTGCATCACTCATCACTAACTGTTTCAGGGATCTTATGTAGTTGCATTTAGAAACATAAAACGATTTTTCACAATAGAAGTAGAACGCATTCTAAACTCTCAATTTCATTCCTAAGAAATTTAATTCCATAATGTCTTCAAATTTTCATGGAATTCCGGTGCATATTCCTAGAATTCGTTTATTTACTGGGCTAATTTCACTTTGTCAATAAATGCTAAAATTCCCTTGAAACGAACTCTAGAAATTATCTTATTTACTTCAAGAAAAAAGTAGTAAGAAAGAGATGGGTTTTCATTTAGTGAAAATGTATTTAATTTTTTTGACAATGCCATAATTTTCTTTCAAATTTTTTTAATATAACTAACTAAACACACTTTTTTAAAGTTATGTTGGTAAATAATACTTTCTTTTTATTTTTTAAAGTTTTGATTCAAATTATGAATTTTTTATATTATATTCTTATTTTTATTGAAAAAAATTTTGTTTTAATTAGTGATTTTTTTAATAAAGTCATTAATGAAAATAGATAGAAGGTTGTAAAAAATAGTTGCATCTTCTATGAAAAGAGGTAGTACATAAGTCAATATATAATTGCAAATCACAATAAAAATACAAGCAATTAAACAATTTGTAAGTGTATACTGATATTTCAAGTTATTTTGTTACTTGTTTAGGGTTTAGGCTATAACGTAGTGAGATGTAACTATTATTTATTTTATCATGTTTGACTTTTTTTTAACAAGTTTAAAACAATAATTTGCTATACATCAATACTAAAACCCATAAAATACTTATCTATTTCGAGTTAACTATCTTCAAACTCCAAAAATTACATAATCTAACCATAGCTCACTCTAACATGCAAATATTTTTATTTTCTATTAAAAATTCAGTTTGCCCAAAGCTGTTTCAATTTATTTTAGGAAAGTAAACGTCGTGTTTCATGCATGATTTTTAAAATATTTTTCAAGAAATAATAATATATAAAATGAAAATAGGTTGAAGGTTGTAAAAAATAGTTTTACGAAAAGAGGTAGTGAATTGCTTGAGATGCTAATATAAAACACCTAGTATAGACATACATCGAGATTGAATTATTGTTTAACAAATTTAAGACAATATTTTATACTATAACAATGCTTGAAAACTCATATAATATTCATTTATATCAAATTTAATACTCTCAAATCTCAAAATTACATTATTTATCTATAATTTACTCACTTTAACATACAAACATTCATCATATTCAGACAACCACTGTGGTTAGAATTATAAGATTCCACTCGCTATTTGTTTAAACAATCTTTCTACACGATACATATCATCTAATGGTTCATTTTGTAGCTCGAATCGCAGTTAAAAGTGAAGAAGGCAATACAGTGAAACAGAGAGGAGAGGAACAAGGAGACACAAAGTAGAAGTATAGTGGAAGAAGCATAATGGAGAAGAGAGTTGTGGAAAAGAGGCTCAGAAGAAGTTTAGTAGAAAAGAAGCAGAGTGAGTGGAGAGACACATTATTAACTTCTGCTTTAATTTTTTTTTTCATTTTTCTATCTGCAACATTATAAGTTATAATATAATATTTTAGATATATTATACATATGATATGTTTCATGTGAATATACTTTTATTTATCTTTTGCACTGACATACAACTTTAATATTTTGTTTAAAAACGTAGACATATTTTTACCTTCAGCCATGATGATAATGAGATATAGTTTATTCTATTATTTTGATATTTATTTTCTGTTAAAAATTAGTTATTGTATAAAGTTCAATTCATTTTATCTAATAAAAAATTATTATTGTTTAACTTAATATATATCCGTTATTATTGTTTTATTTTTTATTTTTGAATACAAAATTCGATGTTGTTTAATGATTTGTTTAAAACTGTAGTTACAGTTTAAATTAATGTATAATTATTTTTACATTCGTTTATTTTTATGATTTTTATATATAAAACTAGTTGATACTTGAGACTTATTTTTATTTTTTTTTTAAAAATAGTTTGAATAGTATAATTTTTATTATATTCTTTATTTTTCTATAAAAATTAGTTATTGTTTAAATAAAATACTTATTTTATGCTGATAAAAAAATTATGTTTATTTTACCTCAGGAGAAAACAACTCACCTTTGTTAGAATTCGTGGAGGCAATGAGTTAAATAAAGCAATAAAAAGAAACAAATATACACCAAAATATTCTAAGATTGTTTCCTTTCATATATTTGTAGTCAATGTTTGTTAGGTGATGTTGAAAAAATAAACATCAAACAAAGGAAAATGTCATTACCAGTACACCTAGATGACATTAAAGACATGTTTTTGAAGTTGTTAGAAGACATAGAAAAAATATCAAAGAAATAAGTTGTCAAGATTATTTTGAAGAAGTGGATATTAAAGATAGTAATAAAAATGGAATATCAAGTTATTTTCCAAGAAGAGAAAGTAAGGAGTTATAAAGCACAAAATCTTGAATAAAATGTTTAAGACAAAGTTAGTGATTTTAGACATTTGTAAATACATATACCATTTACCATTGGTAAGAAACTCCATTTTGATCAAAATACTAAACTTTATTGTTGATTATGACAAGGATTTAAAATCTCCTATTTATCACAAAGTTAGAGTATGTTATTTGAAAAAGATGGTTAAATATTAAAGATAGTTTGGAGAAATATAAGGCTAAATGAGAGAAATGAGGTTGTATTTTGATATATGATAATTGGAGAAATGTAATAGGAAGGTCTCTTACTAACTTTTGGTGAGTAATCTAAGTTGAATGATTTTCTTAAAATGTATTGATATGAGTAATGCGATCAAGGATGTCAAACGAATGTTTACACTATTAGATTCTACCGTATTAGAAATTAGAGAAGATAATGTTGTGCAAGTTGTGATAAAGAGTGTTTCTAATTTTAGGGCAATGAAAAAAATGTTAAAGGAGGAAAGACCAACATTATTTTTCTCGCTAGTGCAATGAGGTTTTAAGTTTCAATTATAGAGCTACTAGGTTGAAAAAATTGGAACATATTTGATTAAGTGTATATTACAAGAAGAAACCACTTAAAGTGACAAAGATTAAGTTCTTGTTTTTATTAAGTAAATCTTAAATTTGAGATGAGGCAAAAAGTTAAAAACAAAAAAAAAACATTTATAATCCTATATGTTTATTTGATATGGAATTAGATGATGACTGGATTATTGAGAAAGAGGATCCTTGCCTATTAGATCATGTTTTATGAATGAATATTTTTACTCCTAAAGAGAGAGCTCCAAGTAAGAAAAAGAATAGTGGTATTTGTTTAAATTTTTAAACTTGTGTAATTAATTTAATCATAAATATTATGATACTTATAAAACTTTTCTTTTGTTTAATAGGTCAAAGAAATTTAACTTAGGGCGAGAAAAAGAGAAACCTAACACAACAACAAATGAGAATGAAATTTAAGACATGGTTAGAGAAGTGGAGAACTACAATAAGTATGAACAACAAGGAAATGTCGTATTAAATGAAGAACACCAACTAAGTGACACTGATCTCAAAGATGGTGAATGAAAGTGTAAACTAAGATGTAATATTTAAATATAGAAAATATTAATTTATCTTTTGTCATCATATGTTATTTTATGGGTTGAGGACTTGACCAATTAACTTCATTTTTAGATGTTATACTTTTAAATTTTTTTCCTCATGTCACTTTTTCTTAAAATTATTATACTTTATTTATTATGAATTTTACAATTAATAAGATTCTATTCACAATTTAAAACAAATGAAAATTAATTTGTGATTCAAATCTTGATTGGATAACCATCCATAAAATCAATATTTAACTCATTCTAACTAAAACATCCATTCTAACCTTTTTAGAAACATCCATATATAACTACTTCAAACATACAATTGATCAACAACAATATCAAAATCAAAAGTTAGCATGGTAATCTAATACTTCTCATTTTCTCAATCTTAACTTCAAATCATCTTAACACATTCCATGCCAACTCAAGCACTTAATTACAAATCTATTAAAAGTGGACTTTAAGCCTAACTCAATCTTATAAAACTATTGAAATGTCTTATCTCTAGTCAATGTGGAATCTCCAACACACCCCCTCACGCCAAGACTCCTTAACTCGAGCATGAAAGTTATATGTAAGAGTGGTTCGATAGCGGCCTGATAGTGGGTGGCGCGATAGGCCCAACAATCTTGCTAGGATAGACTTTGATATCATATTAGAAGCGGACTTTAAGCTTAACTTAACCTTACAAAATCAGCTTGTAAGGTGAGGTTTGCACTCACTTTATAAACTATTGAAAAACTTCATCTATAGTCAATATGAGATCTCCAACAAATCATTTGAAATAAATAGATTTATTCTCCTTACCTCTATTCTCGTACTTCTCTACACGAAAATATACAAAAAGTAAGAAAAATTCTAACTTATACCTAGAAAACTTGATTCATAAACATAAATATACCTATAGACCTAAACTAATAAAAATTAATCTAGGAGGGACTTAAGGAGAATTTGTGGTGAAAAACAAAATAACAATTGGTTTGAAAAATATAAAATGAAAAAATGGTTAAGGAAATAAAATAAAATTTTGGAAAGACAAATGGGTTGGAGATAAAAGTTTTAAGGAGAGGTATCTAATACTATACACATACAATCATAAATGATGAAACTTTGGAGGAATTTGGATATTGGATTAGGGAATAATGACATTGAATCTTGCCTTGGAGAAGAGAGTGGTTTGAATGAGAGAAACCTATGATTTTTGAGTTCATGAAAGAACTAGACGAAAACACATTGATTAGAGACAGGAAGGATGAGAGGGCATGGTGTGATGATGATGATACATAAGAATACATTGTGAAATCAAACTTATATTGAGTTAAAAACATATATCAATCTACAAGACAAATTTAAATATGATGTATTTTGTGGAAAACTAAGACATTATCATAAGCTCGTGTGTTGGCATGACAGATATTAATAAATAGAGTGAACGATACGTGATAACTTGTACAGTAAAAAAATAAATAGAGTGAGTAATAAAACATTTGTCTTGTGTTATATCACTGATGAATCGATTAATCACTTACTTTTTAGTTACAAGGTGCAACATAGACATATGATAGATATGTATATGTAGATAGAAAGAGTTTGAATATATTAACACTAACATACACTATAGTCACTTTGAACTTGTGTATAGTTAAATAAGAAGAATTTCAACCTATCATATTAAGATTGACATACGCTATAACCACTTTGAACTTGTAGAGAGAAATAACAAATACAGTTATGTTTGACAAGTTATCTGGATAATGATTATTTGGAAAATATAATCACAAATCATATTTAGAAATTCAATTGCATGTTAAGAAGAGATCTTTATGTTATAAAAAAATCAAAGCTTAGACATGAATAGTTAATAAATTTGAAACTTCAAAGTTGTCTTCGAACTCAATTGCATGTTTACATTCTATCTAATGAGATTAAAGCATAACCTAGGAGTACCACTGAACTGTAATTGTGTGCGGCTGGAAATATTAGGTCTTGTAAAATGCCATGTCATTGACGTATAAAAAGTATGCAGTGTCTTCTACTTTATGACATAGTAAGGGGCACTATGTCACTATAACATAGTTGTATGGATATCATAAACTTTTGTAGGCAAAGAAATGTAGGGGTTGGCCAAGCCTTGCTTTAGTCTTCTATTTTTTTTTTTTTTTAATTTCACGTATATGATTTCATCATATATGTATATAAAATATATATATATATATGCAAGGAATAGAAGAAAAGAGAAAACTGAAAATCTGAAAAAAAAAAACTCACTAAAAGGCAATAAAATTAGGTCAGATTGTTATAAATTTTATTATCTTCTGAACTGCAACTTCCGATTAGAGAAAATTTGAAAAAGTGATGAAATTTTATGAGATTGAATAGTTAAAATTTTATATATGAAATTGAATATTTAAAATTTTAATATATATAAATAAGTTTGAATTTTAACTTCTGTTCTTTTTAAAATAATCTCAACCAAACATACAAAAGTAAATCCTACATTACACATAATTAATTTTGTGAACAAGATTATGCACATAACCTGTTATGATATTTTTAAGTTTTGTTATGATAATAATAAGTAATTAATAATAACAAATAAATTACTAATAATAAATAAAATATTTTTCCTTTTATTCCTCTCGTTCGGATCAAATATTTCTTTTACTCATATTTTTCTCTTATTTTCTTTATTTCTATCATCTCATCCACCATATTTGTTCAACATAGTTTGATGTAACATTATTATTAACATCTATAATAATTATATAATTTCAGAAAGTATAAAATTATATATATATATTCAAAATAAAATAAAGACTTTCCATTAATTCACTGGGAAGCTCTATCAATTCTAAGATAATTTATCTATCATCATCAGATATTAAAATAAAAATAATTATCAAACAGAAAAGACAGATAAAGTAAAGACTAAAAGAAAATCAATGAATTTAAATTTTCTATTTCAAATAGAATTACATCTATTCTCATACTTCAATCTCGTTTCACATAGTATTATTATCAAGTATTTATAATATCACATAATTAAATTTTTCATGTGAGAACTCTATTGACTCTTACACAAACACTTTATTGGAATATTATATATTAAATTAGACTCAGAGATCTACACCTGTTATATAATTTTCAGTTGTGAAATCCATATAGTCTCATAAATATGAATTCAATCGTCATCACATGACAAGGTTAATCCATGTGGCCTTTTCTGACCGACTATATTCTAAGTCGCAGTCACCCATATCGACTCTCATTATCTAGATATCTTTATCTATATCATTCAAATATACTTGTTGAGTTAAGATACCTCTTTATTGGTCAAATCCTTAAACAATGCACAACCTAAATAATTTCAACACGGGTATCTCCTTTTCTAAAAATACTATATTTCATCTCAAACTCACAAAATTTATTACACATTGACCAAAAATTTAAATTAACATCTAAAAATAAATAAATATTAACTATCAAGATTTAAGAAAAATAATTCAAAACATATGTAAAAATAAGAAAGAAGAAGTGAAAAAAATTTGGGTCACAACCAGCACATAAGAAGCCCAACTCAACTCGAGAAAAATGCGCAAAAGGCAAATTGCACCTGACACAAGTGGACCCGAGAGCACTCTTTCTTTTCAAACTCTAAATAGTGTTAGACCTTATTGATATCACATTCACTGTTACTGCATAATTTAGGTCTTATTATGAGTCAAAAGATTAAATACAAAGATAACTTTATCAAGTGGTGCTTAATCAATTAACTCTTCCAATGTATAAATCAATTCACACACATTATATTTCAAATTCTCATTAAGCCGATTAATTTGAGTTTTTCAATAACTTTAATTATCTCATTACTTATCAATCACACCTTTCCAGCAACTTCATAAACTACAAACACAAATAGGACACATAGATATACAATACCAATTTATTAAAACTACTATCTATATATTATCATAATCAATCTATATCAAACAACTTCAATTAAAAAAATCAATAAAAAACATAAAAAAAGTTTGAAACATCATAACCGCGTCAACCTCATATTCATATTTTCTAACATAAAGTTTTATTTAAAAGTAAAACTAGTTTCTATTAAAAACAATTTAAGTTATCTTATCTTAACTGACCAAAATGAGAAATACTCATAAAGAACTTCAAAGTCCTAAAATAACATAGATAACCTTACCTGCATCATAGAGTTCTAATCAACGATCTGAATACATTACTAAGACCATGAAATACTAAGGACTAATCTTATTAAAGCCTTAGATACCACATGCAAGTATGAATACTAAGGAAGAAGGAACATTTAAAAATTGACTCAAAAGAAAAAGTAGAATTGAATTTACTCAAATCAAAATTTTGATTAAACAATTCTTGTCTAAACATTATTAGGAATCTAATAATGAATTTTGATTTTCAGTTTGATGACAGATGAGATCAATATTTTAGAAAAAAGATAAAGAAAAAAAAAGAAATACATTATAATAAAATAAAACTTCAATAATTATTTTTTATCTTATATAAATTATTTTTGTTACTAATATAATATTTAAGTTTCATTCTTATTTACTAGTAAAAAAATGGTCTTTTATGTTAGTTCTAGAAGACATTTACATCAGTTTTGGAATTGACTTGACCTAGGCAACGTAGAAAGTCTTGGACGTATAACGTCGGTTATGCAACCGACGTAATATGTATGCCACTACGTTGGTTGAAAAATAGAAACTGACATCATAAATCAAACTAAAATAACTGAAAGAGATGGATACTACGTCGGTTGTAAGCTACAATCGACATAATAGAGCACTTTTTACGTCGATTTTGAGCTACAACTGACGTAGAAAGTGCTCTATTACGTCAGTTGTAGCTTACAACCGACTTAAAATGTCTTTTTTTTTAAAAAAAATTAATGGATTGAAAAATCTCTATTCGATACAAGAAAACAACACAAAAAATTTTAGAATTTTTTAGCAAGTATAGATATTTGAAATAAAAGACTACAATCTGAAAAAAATGGATAAAAAATAACAAAAGAAATAAAAAAGAAACCCTAAACGATGTAATTTTGGAATTTCTGGAGGCCCAACTGAGCAATTTTCATTTTTGGAGCGTCTCAATCTGAGCTCTTTATCAAAAGTTATGGTCGTTTGAAGTTTTTTCGCCCTAAATTTTTGAAACCCTAAATCTATGATAAACCTATACAATGTGAGAACTCTACCATCAAATATATTCTAAATCAAGATGTTGATAAAAAATTTGGGTAAAAAATAAATTTTTAACTATTTTTAATGAATTTTACAAAATTGCTAACCTCTTGCAAAGAGAAGAGGCAAGGGGTGTCGAACCAGCATTCAACCGAAACCACCAAGAAGCTTGTGCACACCAAACAAACGTGGAAGAAGCCAAAAATGAAGCGTCTCGAACCCTAGAAAAATCAATGAACAACAAAAATGTAAATGAAAACCAGTGAGAAGTGACGCCACGCGAAATACAAATAAAAACTAGTGAGAATAAAAGTGGCACCACGCGAAGGTTGAGAGGAGAGGGTAGCGAGGATGAGGAGGAGGCAACGAGGTTGAGGAGAAGGTGAAGGAGAACATAAAGGAGAGGTGAAAGAGAACGTGGAGAGGAGAAGGTGAAAAAGAAGAAAACATAAGAGAAAAATGTAAGTGTAAGAGTTAATATATTTTTTGAAATCTTTAATTTTAACTCGAGAGACATACTACGTCGGTTGAGAGTCCTCAACCGACGTAGTATTTGACCAACTTTTACCAAATTTTCTTCAAAATTCACTCGCACACCAAAAGAGGATATTACGTCGGTTGGAAAGTCTTAACCAACATAATATGGGTCGCAGACTATGTCGGTTGGCACCTTCCAATCGAAGTAAAAGTTTTCAAATTTTGAACTTTTATTTTTTGTAATCTTTTCTACGTCGATTATGAGTGATAACTGACATAAAATATGCTATATTACGTTAGGTTTGAGTTAATCGACGTAATATCGGTTAAAATATTTATAAAAGTTCTTAACGTAAAATGCGTTTTTTTTTTACTAAAGATTATACTATACCATTTTATTTTATAATTATTTTTTATAGTTAATTTTTTTTTTATGTTCTTACAATTGATTTGGATCCCACTAACATTCCTATCAACTCATCTCTTCGTTACATCAAATTTTAAAAAGGCTATGTATTTTAAACATTATCTGATTCACGTAAAAAAATTAAATGAAACATTTAATATTTAGATTATTAAATATAATTCTTTAAAGACGTTATAAAATCATCTTATTTATTTAAGAGAAATTATTTTATAGAAGAGATATATATTTAATAATTTTTTAATTAGTCAATGAGCATTTAATATTTTTGGGAATTCCATAAATTTCTTTAATGTTATGTAGCAGTTATTTTTTAATTTCAAACGAGTAACGTAACAAGTGGTCTAAAAATATGTCAGAGAAAGAAATATTTTTAATGTAATAACTCCAACAACACATTTGATTTGATGTAAAGGTTAGTTGTTAATTCATTAAGAAACTTTTTAAGAACATAACAGTAACATACGTGTTGAAGAAGGTAGAAAATCAAATATGGTAAGTTTAAAAAACCAACAAATAAAAGAAAAAGTGCCATGCAATGCTATTGAGAATTATCCTTGAATAATGTGGTGCCCCACTTATTATTTCCTAACATGAAAACCAATATTAAACCATGTTTGTAACTTAATAATAGCATTAAAATATTTTTAATTAGCCAGGATTTTTCAATTAATACCATAATGCCATTGATATTTTCTTTCATATTCAGTTCATCAATTTTAATTGTCTCAGATTTCATCAACCATTTCCCAGCCTATATAAAGGTGAGGTTCTCAGGCATATACTGCATAAAACCCTTCTCTCTTCTTTCTTATGGATCAAAGAAGTGTCTTAGGTTAGAAATAGGGTATGAAACCCAAGTTGGAGTTCCTTTCACTCCAAATATGAGAAGATATGATGGTAAGCTTCTTCTGCTAGTTCATGGATACCTATGATTTCGTAACAACATGTGTTCGAAGTCAAGGGTTTGCATGAATTAGGAGATGAATTACCTTGATCTTTTGGTATTGGAGTGAAGGGATCTCCAAAGGCTACAATGCTCTTCACATTACTCTTTATTTCAGTGTATATCTTCACATTTGTGTTTAAAAAAATTCATTGATGGCTTTTGATTTTTTCTCCTGTCAGTCAGAAATCTGAATGAAAAGCACTCTAATGTGATGCTAAAGAAATCAAGTTTCGGAAGATCAGAATTTGAGATTGATCTTAAAAATTGATTTTGATGAGATCCGTAACATTTTATATTGCTGTCATTATGTATTATATTCTGAATAGTAAGAAGTGTAAAAGTGTTAAAAATGAGTTTTTCATGTAGGATTTTAAGGTTCTTTTTACAGAAGTGGTGTAGATTTATTTATTTAAAAAAAGAAATACAGATTTAGATAAAATTTTAAAAAATTATAAAATTGGATAAATCGTACTTGGGAATACAGTTTTACAATAAACAAGTTCAAACCCTTCATTATCTGTGTTCTTCTCTTTCATGTTGGGTTTTCAGTTTCATTCCCTCTGAAACAAGCCATTTCCAACAGCATGACTCACCTTTCTCTTCTCTTCACCTTCTCTTCCATTATTTTTATCCTATCATCAACTGCATCAGCCACCACCACCTAAACTACCTCAACAGTGACCAAGTTCATAATGGAGATAGTGTTGATAAGAGATAAATAATATAATGGAGAAGAAGGTGACGAGAAGAGGAAGATGAGCCACGCTGTTGAATTGGAAATGGCTTGTTTGAGGGGTAATGAAACTGAAGAACCAACGAGAAAGAGAAGAACACTGATAATGAAGGGTTCGATCATCATGTTAATATTTTAACAGTGTAATTTTGTTATTTTTAAGTATATCTGCATCACTTATGTAAAAAGATAGAATTTTAATGTCTATACATCTTGAAAGAAGAAAAAGAGGGTAAAAGAATGTGCATCATGTATATTATTCTTTCTGTTCCATTAATTCCTTTATTAACAGTGTTGATATTGTCAAGAAAATTTTATAAGTACTTCTTGTTAAGGTGGTTTTTGAGAAATAAGAGGTGAAAGAGTCTTTTAATGTATCTTTCTTAATATGAGAGTTGGTGAAGATAATTTGAGAAAGAAGGAATATTAAAGAGACAAGTAATTTCTACAATCACGAAGAAGAAACTGTTATTATTCTTTACTTACAATAAAAATAAATTAATAAAAAATATTTAAAATATTTCAATTATTGTATAATTTTATTTAAATACACATATGTATATATAATTCCAAATATACCTCCATTGACAATACTTATGTCTCACCCCTAATTAAAATAGAATTGTCAAAAAAAAAAAAAAATTTAAGGTTTTATACATGCCATACAAAATATGATTCATTTATGTCAAACATAATTAAAAATTAATAAATATTAAAAATGTCTAACATAAAAAGAATTAATCTTTTGTACTCAATAAAAATATGATTAAAAAACTATCTTTCACTCTACTATAAATAACTCCTCCAACTTTCATTGTACACAAGCATACGATGTTCTGTGATTTTTCTTCCAACTTCATTTGGAAAATATACTATAACTGACTGGGGATTCGAGTAATATTGTCTAATAATAATATACTCTTACTTTCTACAACATCGTTATCCTCTTTGGGAAAGTATCATAGTCTTGATAAACCTGGATGAAAGATTATTTTTTTTTTAACTTATGAATGGTTCTCAAATTTTACGTGTTTAAAAGTGATATGGTGTAATTTTATTGTAATTATTGCTGTATATGGATTTAGATATTCGTGTACCGTTTATTAATATATATATATATGTGTGTGTGTGTGATCTTATATTTTTAATAAAAAAAACATATAAAATGATGTTTTGTAAACAATTTTTTTTCTTTGAAAATTTTGTATCCTATTTTTTATTATTGTTTTATAATTTTATAAATAAAATTTATATTTTAGTATTTATATTTTATGTATTTTTGCTGTTTAAAGTTAATGTATAATATATTAAAGTTATGTTATAATAAAAAAAGTTTAATTATATAAAATTTCACACTTTAAACTCTTCCAGCTTAAGTGGATATAAAATGTGAACAATTATTTTTTAAATATTGCTAATTTATGTGGAGTCTCTTCTAATTTTATGTCAGTTTTTTTTTTCACTGTTTTCTTCTTTTACTTCACTATATTTTAATTTAATTTAATTTATTTGCATTAGTGCCATGTATTGGAAATTTGTATTATGACTTTAAAATATTATTAAAAGTAAAATTATTAGAAAACAATGAGAGAATAATTATATATTGATATAGTTACATGCTACACTTATAACTACAAGTTCAAAGGAAAATGATTCGTTCAATATGATTGTATAAATAAGCAAATATAAGGAGGTATATATATGAAAGCATACTTTTCCTCAAACTTTTCCATCAACTGGTGGAAGTAGAAATGAGAAGAATTTTTTAAAGATGGAAAATAGTCAAGAACGTGTTTATTTTACTAAAGCTTAATAGAATCGACAAAGTTTCTCTCTTAAAAGATTTGTAAGGATGAGAAATGTATTAAAATTTTGGTGAATAGTTTAAGTTGAATATTTTTCTTAAAATTTATTGACAGGAGTAATGTGATCAAAAAATGTGAAATAAATGTTTGAACTATTAGATTCCATTATATTTGAAATTAGAAAGTATAATATTCTACAAGTTGTTACAAAGAATTCTTCTAATTTTGTGATAGTGGGAAAGATGTTGAAAAAGGAATGACCACCATTATTTTTGTCTTCTTAGTGCTATAAGGTTTTAAGTTTCAATTATAGTGTTACTAGGTGTGAAAAAATTGGTGCGTATTTGATTAAATGTATATTACAATAAGAACCCACTTAAAACAACAAAAATTTAATGTTCTTATCTTTATTAAGTAAATCTTAAGTTTGTGATGAGGCAAAAAGTAAAAACAGGAGAAAAAATATTTATAATCCTATATTTTGTCTAATATTGATTCAAATGATGAGTGGATTATTAAGAAAGAAGATTCTTGCCTAGTAGATGATATTTTATGAATGAATATAGATTTTTTTGCTCTTAAAAAGAGAGCTCCAAAGTAAGAAAAAGAATGGTAGCATTTGTTTAAATTTTTAAAACTTGTACAATTAAGTTAAACATAAATATTATGATACTTATAAAGCTTTTATTTTATTTAATAGGTCACAGAATTTAATTCCTAAGGACGATAAAAAGTAAAAATATAACACAATAATAGATGAGAATAAAATCTAAGACATGCTTAGAAAAGTAAAGGATTACAATGAGTATGAACAACAAAGAAATGTCATATTAGATAAAGCATGAACTAAGTAACATTGATCTTGAAGATGAAGAATGAGAGTATAAAATTAAGGTGCAATATTTAGATATAGGAAATATTAATTTATGTTTTGTCATCATGTGTTATTTTATGGGTTGAACACTTGACTAATTAACTTCACTTTTAAATGTTATATTTTTAATTTTTTTCTCATGTCACTTACTTTTTCTTAAAATTATCATACTTTATTTATTATAAATCTTATAATTAATAAGATCCTATTCACATTTCAAAACAAATGAAAATTAATTTATGATTCAAATCTTGATTCCATAACCATGTATAGAATCAATCTTTAACTTGTTCTAACTAAAACATTCATTATAACATCTTTAAAAACATCCATAAATAACTACTTTAAACATGCAATTGATCAACAACAATATCAAAAATCAATAGCACATTAATCTAATAACTTTGCATTTTTTCAATCTTAATTTCAAATCATCTTAACACATTCCATGCCAACTCAAAGAACTTAACTACAAATCATTTGAAATAAAGTAGATTTATTCTTCTTACCTCTATTCTTGTATTTCTCTACAAGAAAAGATAAAAAAGTAAGATAAAGTAAGAAGAATCCTAACTTATACCTAGAAAACTTGATTCTTAAATATACCTATGGACCCAAACTAATAGAAATTAATATAGGAGGGACTTAAGAAGAATTTGTGCTGAAAAAAAGAATGACAATTGGTTTGAGGAAAATATAAAATGAAATAGAGGTAAAGGAAATAAAATAAAATTTTGGAAAGATAAACGGGTTGGAGATAGGAGTTTTAAGGAGAGGTATCCAATATTATACACAAATGCAATCATAAAGGATGAAACTTTGGAGGAATTTGGATATTAGATTGGGGAACAATGGCATCCAAACTTGCCTTAGAGAAATGAGGGGTTTGAATGGGAGAAACCTATGGTTTTTGAGTTTATGGAAGAGTTAGACGGAAATACATTAACGAGAAACACAGAGGATGAGAGGGCTTGGTGTGATGATGATACACAAGAATACAGGGTGAAATCAACTTATACTAAGTTAAAAATACATACTAGTTTACTAGACAAATTTAGATATGATGTTTTTTAAAAAAAAAAAATAACTAAGACATTATCATAAGCTCGTGTGATAGCATCGAAAGCACTAATAACTAAAGTGGAGGACACGTGATAACTTACATTGTTGTGAATAATAAAACATGTGTCATGTGTGATACCATTCATGAATAAGCGTATCACCTATTTTTTAGTTACAAAGTGACAACACAATTATGATAAATATATACACATGGATAGGAAGGATTTCAACATATCATATTAGGACTGTATACACATGGATAGGAAGGATTTCAACATATCATATTAGGACTGAGATATACTATAGTGAGTTTGAACCTGTAAGGAAGAGTAACAAATACAATAATATTTAGCGAGTTATGTGATTAATGATTATTTGGAAAAATATAATCACAAAGAAATGGAGTCATATTTAGAAATTTAATTGCACATTTAGAGGAAATCTTTATGTTAGCTCAGATCAAAGCTTGGGCATGCATAGTTAATAAATTTGAAACTACAAAGTTCTCTTAGTATGACTGGTGTTCGAATCCAATTACATGTTTACAGATTAGCATAACTTGGGAATACCATTGAACTATAATTGTATAAGGCTAGAATACCTAAGTTGTCAGTGATTTGCCATTAATTGTTGGGAAAATTTGAAGGGAGAAAAGACTGGGGAGATCTCAAACACAATGAGACATGAGTGAGACCCACACAAGGAAATGACATCACCTTTAACCCAAAACCTTAAGACATTGGGTTTGTGGTTTTTCTTTCTTATATGTTGCTCAACTTTCTCATTTCTACTCAATGTAGGACTAGACCCACACTTGAATACCTAACACTAATCAACTATACAAAAATAAAGCTACCATAGTTGGGGAGTAAAAAGCATAGATGACATACCTTGTCACTCAGGAAACCAAACAATAGAGCCTAAAGTTGTACCTTCATGCTAAGGGGCACTATGTCATTATAGCATGTTTTATGGATATCATAACCTTTTGTAGGCAAAGAAAAGCAGGGTATGGCCAAGACTTGTCATGTTGTGTTTTTGTCTTCTATTTTTTCTTTTTCCTTTTAATTTTATGTATATGATTTCACATATGTAAATATAAAAATATATACATGCAAGCAATAGAAAAAAAGAGAAAATTAAAAATGTGAAAAAGAAAACTTACTAAAAGTCAATAAAATTATGTCAGATTGTTATAAATTTTATTATTTTCTAAACAACAACTTGCAATAAACTTTTTAATAACTTTAACTATCTCACTACTTATCAATCACACCTTTCAAGAAACTTCACAAACTACAAAGGCACCATTTATATTTTCAATTACAATATACCTCATAATCTCTACCATCTAAAATAGGATACATAGATATACAATACCAATTTATTAAAACTGCTATCTATATAATGTAATAATCAATCCAAATCAAACAACTTCAATTAAAAAAAATAAAAATCAAAGCTTATAAGAAAGTTTAAAACATGGTGACCACGTCACTTCCATCTCCACATATTTAACCTAAGGTTCTATTTAAAAGTAAAACTAGTTTCTAAGAAAAACAATTTGAGTTATGTTTTCTTAGAAAGAGAAACACTTACAAAGAGCTTCAAAGTCCTAAAATAACAAGGATAACTTAATCTACATTATAGATTATCGAAAGTTGGATTGAATTGAGTATCATACTCCCAGTTTAAAAAAAGAGGAATTAATACTATGTTTATTGTTCACATTCTTGCACAACAGCTTGGTTATTGTAGGTTTTGGTTACATTGCTAATATCGGATGAGGTTAGAGATGAAATAAGATTATATGAATGTGAAAGAGAATATAAAACCGTAGTCAAACATGTATGTCATGTTAAAGTTTGATGCACAATTCATCACATTTTACTATTATGGATCTTACGTTATATATAAAACATTTCAGTTTGATGAATTGGTGGGAATAATGAACAATAACACTACAATTCCAAAGACAAATTGGCAAAAGGTATGATCTCTACTGTCATTGACCCTTTCATGTTTAGTTTATATTTGTTAAATTATGCTTCTAGAGTCGAAGAAGAGGTGCATCTGGTGGACGGGGTTCTGTTTCCTCAAACCAATCAAATAACAATGAAGCAATAATGCAGAGGGTGACAAGGTTCTTGCATGAACTGAGAACTAAGTCTACAGATTAGATTCTGACTATTAAGCAAGTATATGCATGAGATTAGTAGTATACATTTATAATCAATAAATGTAAGACATCATTCTGTTCCTATTTAATTGCTCCTGTCTGATTGAGATAAAAATTGTTTCCTCTTTATTTCTTACTCTATTCTTTTTAAAGCAACACTAAACAAAATTGCAATCTAATCTCAACTTTGAGTTTTCAGGTATATCTCTTCTTCTCTAATTGTTTGGTAACCATTTGTTTCTTTGATAAAGGTACAAATCATTTGTCATTACATATAAAATGAAAATACTAAAAAGTTGCAATTTTTTATCATACTATATGCCATCATGTAAATACTAAAAATGTTACAGTTTTCTATCATACTACATGGCATTATAGTAGTGAATCGACATACTGGATTAGTTAGATACATTTGTTCTTTAAAGAAATTAAAGAACAAATTAATTCCTTACTTGTCTACACTGTTATAAGATAGGGATGTTTCCGAACATGTTGTTGCCATGGCACCTAGTTAGGTAAGTGTCTCAAATATATTCTGCTATAGTATTAACATGTACATTCTGCTGCAATAATTAATTTTCTTTGTTGTCAATATTTAAGGCATCAGATGTTGCAAGTAGTGCTCCATCCTCAAATCACATTATAGGATCAAGTAGAGGCAGCAAGACAGATTAAATATATATGTTGTTGTTTCTTTTAGTATTTCATAAGAGAACTGGGTTTGAACAATTTAAAAAGTTGTAATAGTATTAGTCTTGGAACATAATATTTTGTCAACTGTGTTAGAACATAATATGTTGCACTATGAATTATAATGTGATATTTTGTTATTACAAAATTTGTGTTATTTTAGTTTTGTTCTATTGAATATGTATAAAACATATATAATTATGAAATCTGATAAAGTATGAAATACTAGTGGATATAATTATAAAATACTGGATATATATTTTTATTTAATATTATAATTACGATAGTTTGAACTAACATATTATTCACCATTTATTATAATATGACCATAATAAGATTAGTATTAAAATGTATGTTTATAATGGCGTTCAAAGGTATGATTTGTGGTTGTTGTCAATAAAAATAATTATAACAATTCAATTAACATTATTTACATGCAAAAAAATGCCGCTTTATAAAAGTCATTATATGGCGGATGTTGTAGTGTTTCGCGCAAAAAGACCATTTTATATAGTGTGGCGACCAGATCTATGACGGTACATGAAAATGTCGTACATGTATAAAGCGACATTTCTAATCGACGCTGTATACAAAAAAAAATATCACCACATACCCGATCTTTTTATAGTAAGTTATGCTCTAAACACTGTCACAAATATAATAGTGAGCTTTCATCATCAGTCTGATGATAAATGAGATAAAATTTAAAAAAAAAAAAGTCAAAGAAAAAAAAGAGAATACTTTTCCACAAAGATGTAGTTATAATAAAATGAAACTTGAATAACTAATTATTTTATTTATATAATTTTTTTAATAATATAATATTTAAGTTCATCGTACCATTTAGTTATTTTTTTTATATTCTTACCGATGATTTGTACACTAGTGTTTCTATTAACACATCAGGTTTAGTATTTAAAACATTATCTGATTCATGTACAAAATTTAAATGAAACATTTAATATTTAGATTATTAAATATAATTTCTTTAATGACGTTAAGAAATTATTTTATAAAAGAGATGTGTATTTAATAATTTTTTAATTAATGAATGAGCATTTAATATTTTTGAGAATTCTATAAATTTCTTTTAATGTTAGCTATAGTCTTTATTTTTGAATTTCAAAATGAGTAACCTAATCAAGCGGTCTAAAGATGTTTTTTTCAAGAACACAATGCTATTGAGAATTATCCTTGAATAATGTGGTGCCCCACTTATTATTTCCTATACTTGAATACCAATATTAATTGATGTTTGTAACTGAATAATAACATTAAAATATTTTTAATTAGCCAGAAATTTTCAATTAATACCATAATGCCATTGATATTTTCTTTCCTATTCAGTTCATCAATCTTAATTGTCTCGGATTTCATCAACCATTTCCCAGCCTATATAAACGCGAGGTTCTCAGGCATATACTGCATAAAACCCTTCTCTCTTCTTTCTTATGGATCAAAGAAGTGTCTTAGGTTAGAAATAGGGTATGAAACCCAAGTTGGAGTTCCTTTCACTCCAAATATGAGAAGATATGATGGTAAGCCTCTTCTGCTAGTTCATGGATACCTATGATTTCGTAACAACATGTGTTGGAAGTCAAGGGTTTGCATGAATTAGGAGATGAATTACCTTGATTTTGGTATTGGAGTGAAGGGAACTTCAAAGGGTACATGTACCATGCTCATCTCTTTATTTCAGTGTATATCTTATCTTCACATTTGTGTTTAAAAATTCATGGTTGTCTTTTGATTTTTCTCCTGTTAATCAGAAATTTGGATGAAAACACTCCAACGTGATGCTAAATTGGTTTTTATATATCCTAGAGAAGAACAACTTTTTTTGAAAAAATATTATACTGTGAAAGTATTTAATATTTATTTGATCGAAATCATTCAGTATAATGTTAAACCCTCCTTAAAAGTGCACCCCTAAGTCTTCCTTATAGTATTTGTTTTTTCTGAACTTTCCTTATCCACAGCATGAAGGCCATGCTGGTTCTATTTACAGTCTCTACACCAAACTGCTTCTTCTAACCGTGAAGAGAGACAAGAGGAGCTTCAACCATCATAAAGTCGTTTATCTAGTTTTGAGGACTTCTTGACGATTATTATATCTACGCTTCTTTTGCAAACGGGCTTGGTAGATTGGTTGGAAGGAGATCAATCATGAAGAGTTTGTTCACATTATGATGAACCTAGAGTTTGGAAGGGGATCGAGTTTAAAAAAAATTGAACTTAGAACGATCAAAAATTGAACCTAGATTGGTTTGATTAGATCCATAATTCTTTTTATTATTATCATCATGTGTTGTATTCTGGATGGTGAGAGATGTAACCGTGAAATACGTTGCTAAGGCTACGTGGGGAAGATTATTTTAAACAATTTTGTATTAAACAGTAAAAGGGTTATATCATTCTTAAATACTTTATTTTATTTTTGCTAATAATATATATATATATATATATATATATTAGACACATCTATCAATCTCTAAAATCAATATTTTTTTAAGGTTGAAGTATTTTTTTTTTGCTTTAATTTTATTTTTTATTGATAAAATAAATTTGTAGAACAATGAATTTTTCATTTGTTGTTGAAGAATATGGTCTTGTAAGGATGGATAGACATGAAAGCATACTTTTTCTCAAACTTTCCATCAACTCTTGGAAATAGAAATGAGAAGAATTTTTTAAAAATTAAAAATAGTCAAGGACATGTTTATTTTATGAAAGCTTAATAGAATTGAGAAACGTTTCGATTTTGTAAGATTTGTGAGAATGAGAAAATGTATTGAAATTGGAACAAAAGAAATGGTACCAAACATCCAACAAGAGATAAACAATCTCCAGCAAACAATATATTTTGGAGAGAGGATTACCAGATCACTATGCAATAATTATACTAGAAGAAAAAAAAATATTGATTGGAGTCCAAAGCTTTTTAGATTCATAGAAAATTGGCAAGACCATGTAAGGTTTCAAGAGCTAGTTATTAAGATCTGGTTGACTGATACAGGGTTGTATTAGGAGCTAGATGGAGAAACTCAAGCAACTAAAATGCAGGATCCGAGAGTTGGATGAGTTAGATGATAGGAGTGAATTAGATGGGGAAAATAGAAAGAAGTGAAATGCTGTGAGAAATGAGATTATTAGACCATATTGAAAAACAAAAGATTAAAATCATGATTGTTGTATCTCAAAGTTCAGAAAGTACATAATAATTATAATTTCCTTTGTAAAGAATTACATAACTATAAGATTTCAAATATTGGACTGAAAATAAAATAAGAAAGTTTGCAAAGCTTGAATAAAAAGGTGATCGAAAACAATTGACATTCTCATTTATCTTTGTCATCAAGTATTAGGATTGATTGAGACTTAAAACCAATATGCATTTCATTTCGTTTGACCGAAGCAAATTTTTCGCTGCTATTTTACTGTTTTTTGGTAGTGATAAGATCAAAGTAAAAAATTCCTTAATTTTGATTATTTAAAAGTTTAATCACAATAAATTAATTTATTGATTAAAGTCATTTAACCCCACATTACGATTAGAACGTCTTTGGTTGATTGGGTTTATTTTAGAAACAGAAATTCAATAACATTCAAATTCTAAAATTAACTATAAAAACGTGATGTATTTGCATATATATATATATATAAGAAAATTACAGAAAAGTTATAATATTATTCAATTTCAATAGTTAAAAATTATGGTGAGTAGAATGATACACTGAGTAATGATCATAACATGTCTCCTCTTTCCCTTTTATCTTCTTTTCCTCCTCTCTGCCTTAATTCTGCTATGCCAATATTCTGCGGAAACTTCTAGGTTGGGTCAACTTTGCTCAATTGTTCATTACTTCTCGTGCTGCATCAAATGTCTTGTAAATATAGATTTTGTTCATTACTTCGAAGCTGATGACAATTTTGTTTTGAAAAAGTAATTTCATTTATATAATTTGTATGTTTATATAAGAAAATATATTATTTTCGAAAATAACACTTATCTTTAATTTAAAACTTTAAAACAAATTTTTTTTATGTATTATTCAATTATGTATAAGTAAAAACAAAAAAAACAAAACCACAACAAGGTCCGAGAATATTACGAAAAAGTTAATAGGTGTGACAGTTAAGTTAATTAGAAGGACAGAGCTCTCAAACAATTTCTGAGGAGGACAATGCTCGATTAATAGTTGAGTTTAATGAATTTGAAATAAGATAGACAGTATGGAAATATGAAAATAGCAAAAATTCAGGGCCCGAGAAGTTCAATTTTTTTTTAATAAAAACCCATGCGAGAATATTGCAGAAAAGAAAAAAAATGCGAGAATATTCACCAAGCTGTTAAGGAGTTTCACAGTACATTATATAATAAAAGGATGACGTACATATAGGCTACATGTTCAAAGGGACTTGTACCTAACTTATTCAATACTTTTAATTAAATAAATATTAACTAGTTTCATGTTCCTTCTCAAACATGATTTCACAATTTTTTTTTATTTTATTTTCTCCTCCTTAACAGTTGCAATAACGAAAATTTTCAAACCTGGAAAAGAGCATCAGACAAGATGAACATAATAGCACACACTTATTCAAAAGAATTATTTTATAATAAATAAATAGATTATGCTGACCATAGTAGCATCTTTGAATATAAGATTAACAGAAAAACAAAAACTTTGTTTGAATGAGAAGATAGAAAATACGGGTTTGAGAAAACACGGTGCTCCCTTCACTCCAATACCAAAAGATCAAAGTAAACTCATCTCCCAATTCATGCAAACCCTTGATTTTGTTGAAACACGTGTTCGTACAAAACCATAGGTATCCATGAACTGGCAGCAGAGGTTTACCATCATATCCTTTCAGATTTGGAGTGAAGGGAACTCCAACTTGGTTTTGAAACCCTAATTCTGACCTAACTAAGACACTGCTTTGATGTAAAATGAAACAGAGAAGGATTTGTTTCCTTTGGTTGCAGTATTCAGGTCTGAGAAACCACCATTTATATAGGATGGGGAAAAAAACGTTCAACGAAATCTGGACCGTTAAAATTGATTAATTGCAAAACGGTAGGTGATTAAGAATCTTTTAATCTTATCTTAACTTTACAAATATGCGTTAATATTGTGTGTAATCAATCAGGTACAGCTCAGTGGGGCTACCACTTTATTCATGCACCATTTGCATATCTGCATTGAGTCACTCTTTTCTGCTTCATTAGTTAATCTCTGTATTATATAGAAAGTATATATATATATATATTATAGATTTATGAGCATAATATTTTATTTTCATTTAATTTGGTGGAATTAGGGTCGTCAGATTATGAATCACTAATCAAATTAGTGATTATTAGGAGAAAATCAAATTCAGCAACTGGGACATGAGAGAGAGAGAGTATTCGTTAACAACTCTTAATTGTTGAGAGAAATAAAAATATTTATTATATTTTAGATTACAACTAATGGTTTAGATTATTTATTTAATTACAAAAACTGTATGTTCTTAAAAGAAAATGACTCTTGTTTAACAGGGGAAAAAATCAAGTGAGATATTTGTATATTATATTCACTATCTGAATTATCAATTTTTGAAAAGCAAAATATATAATATTGCGAGAGATTCAAAATTTATTACTATTATTTTATATTATTTCAGTTTATACAACAACGCAGAAAAAGAAGCAAAACGTATTATCGATGAGAACAACGGATGCAAAAATTTATTGATAAAAAACGTAAGGTCTAAATATAATATTAAACAAAATTACCTGATAGAAAAAGCTAAGCTAGTTGTCTAAATTTCTGTGTAAACGTAAGGAAGTACATGAAACAGTCAAGAAGAAGAAAAAAAAAAAAAAAAAAAA